>JAESFR010000044.1_pt1 | contig 287068 bp, 281 predicted proteins | sample 9266191 | NCBI WGS metagenome assembly JAESFR01 (sample SAMN14503063, study PRJNA617104) | algae metagenome | isolation source: Pleurocapsa minor HA4230-MV1 and co-occurring heterotrophs from cement on... | place: USA: Nuuanu Pali Lookout, Hawaii | collected 2009-07-20 | reverse complement strand
CGGAACCGCCGGTACCGTCCGACTTGTCGGCCGGCGGGGCGGAAACCTGCAGGTCGACGATGCCGAGGAACCGGCCGAGGTCCGTCGCCTCGATACGGACGCGGCCGTCGAGCTCGTCCACCGGGATCGCTCGAACGTTGTTGTCGATCAGGTCGGACAGCGCGATGTGCACGCCGCGGAGATTGGCCTCGATCGTCGTCGAGCCGACGTAGTCGGTCGGCACGTCCTGCGCTCGGATCTCGATGTTCTGATAGCGGCCGTCCGCCGCCTGGGTGAGGAACGGGAATCCGTGCACGATCACCTGAGGGTCCGAGGTGAGCTCGCCGCCCGCTCGGATCGCGCGGGAGACCCGGTACTCCGAGTAGGCCGCTGCGCCGAAATCGACCACGAGCGCGAGGGCCAGCAGGCTGGCGAGTCCGATGAGAAGTGTGCGCACGGGTCCATTGTGACCGACGGATCGCGTACTGCCCTCTTCGGCCGGTTGTACGGACAAGCTAGTCTGTGTCCTTGACGATCACTCCAATCCAGCCTGGGCTGGACCGGCCAGCAGTAAGAATGGAGACGCAGTGGAGCTCCTACTACTGACCTCCGATCCCCATCCGGAGGGCGTTCTGCCGTCCCTCGCTCTCCTGGCGCATCACGTACGCCCGGTGCCCACCGAGGTGTCCTCGCTTCTCGAAGCCGGTTCGGCAGATATCGCATTGGTCGACGCGCGCACCGATCTCGCTGCTGCTCGTGGTCTGTGTCGCCTGCTGGGGAGTACCGGATCGGCCATCCCCGTCGTGGCAGTTCTCACCGAGGGCGGACTCGTCGCGGTGAACTCCGACTGGGGCCTCGACGACATCCTGCTCCCCGGCACCGGCCCCGCGGAGCTCGACGCTCGGCTGCGGTTGCTGGTCGGCCGTAGCGGGGGAGTTGCCAGCCCGGAGACCTCGGGCAAGATCACGCTCGGCGAACTGGTCATCGACGAAGGCACGTACACCGCGCGTCTACGAGGCCGTCCGCTCGATCTGACCTACAAGGAATTCGAGCTGCTGAAGTATCTGGCTCAGCATGCGGGTCGGGTCTTCACTCGCGCCCAGCTCCTGCAGGAAGTGTGGGGCTACGACTTCTTCGGTGGTACACGCACCGTCGACGTCCATGTTCGACGCCTCCGCGCCAAGCTCGGTACCGAGTACGAGTCGCTCATCGGAACCGTGCGGAACGTGGGATACAAGGCTGTTCGTCCGGCGCGCAATGCCAAGGGTGGACCAGTGGCATCGGATGCTGCCGGCGGGGATTCCGACGATGCGGATTTCGAGTTCGAGCAAGAGAGTACTCTCTCGTAGATGAGTTCGGATCCTGCCTTCGACGTCCATTCGATCGACGGCGGAGCACCGTCTTCCCGAGTTTCCTACGAGATTCATCGAATCCTTTCGCGCGCAACGGAAGCCGACGGCACTGCGCCGTTGTCGGAGCAGGCCGTGAAGGCCGTCGACGACGGTGACGAGGTCGTTCGGTTCGTCGCGACCGAGGGCGATCGTGTGGTGGGCTACGTCGGAATCGCCGACGGGATGGCCGAGGCCGTCGTCGACCCTTCCTTCCGCGGTCACGGTGTCGGGCGCGAATTGGTTTCTCACGCACTCGATGTCGGCTCCGATACCCGTATCTGGGCGCACGGCAATCTGCCCGCCGCACGGTCCGTCGCTGCGGCGCTCGGGCTGCAGGTCGTTCGCGAGTTGCTCCAGATGCGTCGCTCGTCCGGGCATCCCGATCTTCCGGATGTTGTTGTGCCAGAGGGTATTTCGCTCCGAACCTACCGGGGGCATCAGGACGACGCCGAGCTGCTGCGCGTGAACAATGCGGCCTTCTCGTGGCATCCCGAACAGGGTGGCTGGACCGATCGTGACATCGACGCACGACGAGAAGAATCGTGGTTCGATCCGGCGGGCCTGTTCCTGGCGTTCGAGGAGGGCAGTGACCGCCTCCTCGGTTTCCACTGGACGAAGGTCCACCGGGCCGAGGGTGTGGAACCGGCCATCGGCGAGGTGTACGTGGTCGGAATCGACCCGCAGTCGCAGGGTCGTGGTCTGGGGCGGGTGCTGACGCTGGCCGGCCTGCACTATCTACGCAGCAGAGAACTGGGCCAGATCATGCTCTACGTCGAGGCCGACAACACCGCTGCCGTGCACACGTACACCAAGCTGGGCTTCGAGAACTACCACGTGGATGCCGCTTACGCGCGCAGTGCGTGAACGGACACACCGACTGCGGTGTTCATCTCCCGTTCACCTATGCGGGGGTAAACGTCTACCACCTGCCCTTACCTTTCTCGATGGGCGACAACCTACGTCGCCTGGTGCGAGGTTTCTTTCGGAGCCGGCACCCACACAGTCACAGCGCGGCCGCTCAGGTCCGAGCCGTGGACACGGCCTACAGATTCCCCGGAGGAAACAGGTGAACCTCAAGCGCAACGGTGCTCTCATGAGTGCAGTGGCCATCAGTGCCATGTTGCTGACCGCATGCGGTAGCGACGCCAACGTCGCCACCACGGACGGCGCATCCGACTCCTCGGCTACCTGCGAGGGCAAATCCCCGCTGACCGGCGAAGGCTCGTCCGCGCAGCAGAACGCCATGTCCAACTTCACCTCGATCTACTCCGGCGTGTGTGCCGGCAAGGCAGTCGAGTACACCACCAGCGGCTCGGGTAACGGCCGCACACAGTTCGTCGCCGGACTGGTCGACTTCGCCGGCTCCGACTCCGCGATCAAGGACGAGCAGGCAGTCGAGGCGGCCACCCGCTGCGACAGCAACCCGGCGTGGAACCTTCCGCTGGTCTTCGGACCGGTCGCCGTGGCCTACAACCTCGACGGCGTCGACAACATCGCGCTGAACCCGGACGTCATCGCGCGCATGTTCACCGGCCAGATCACCACCTGGAACGATCCCGCCATCGCCGCACTCAACGAGGGCGTCGACCTGCCGGCCACCGCGGTCACCCCCGTCTACCGCTCCGATTCCTCGGGCACCAGCGACAACTTCCAGCGCTTCCTCGCCGCTTCGGCTCCCGAGGCGTGGAACCTGAACCACAGCTCCGACTGGGCCGGCGGCGTCGGCGAAGGTGCCAACGGATCCTCGGGCGTGGCCCAGGCAGTCGCGGCCACCCCCGGCTCGGTCACCTACGTCGAGAAGGGCTTCGCCGACCAGGAGAGCCTCGGCACGGCTGCCGTCGACTTCGGCAACGGACCGGTCGAGCTCACCACCGAGTCGGCTGCCGCAGCCATCGACGCGGCAACGTTCTCCGGCGAGGGCAACGACCTCGTCATCGACATCGACGCGCTGTACGCCAGCAACGAGGCCGAGACCTACCCGCTGGTTCTCGCAACCTACGAGATCGTCTGCTCGGCGGGCTACGACCCCGAGACCTCGGCAGCAGTCAAGTCGTTCCTGCTCAGCGCAGCCAACGAGGGTCAGCAGGGCCTCGAGGAAGCCGGCTACGTGCCGCTCCCCGAGTCCTTCAAGGAGCGTCTGACCACCGCTATCGAAGCAATCGCCTGATTCAATGAGACGTAACCCTGCTTCGGCTCGTGGCAACGCGAGCCGAAGCAGGACCGTCCTCGACCTCCACACGAGACAGTGAGCGGTATGAGCGACACCCACTCGATGACCGGCGTCCCCTCTGCGGCTACCGTGCCCACCGCGGGTGCCGCGCACAAACCGGAAGAACCACAATTGTCAGACAAGAACAAGACGGGGACCGTCACACGTCCCGGTGACAGGATCTTCTCCGGCCTCGCCACGGGCTCGGGCATCTTCATCATCGCCCTGATCGCCGCCGTGGGCATCTTCTTGCTCTGGCGTGCCATCCCTTCACTGTCGAACAACACGGTCAACTTCCTGACCTACAACGGCGCGTGGGACACCTCCAACACCTCGGCCATGGTGTTCGGCGTTCTCGATCTCTTCCTGGTCACCGTCACGGTGTCTCTCTTCGCGCTGATCCTCGCGATGCCTGTCGCACTCGGCATCGCCATCTACCTGACGAACTACGCACCCAAGCGAGTCGCGGGACCGCTCGGTTACGTCATCGATCTCCTGGCCGCAGTTCCGTCGATCGTCTTCGGCCTCTGGGGCCTGTACGTCCTCGCGCCCGCCATCAGCCCGTTCGCAGAGTGGCTGAACGCCAACCTGGGTTGGTTCCCGCTCTTCGGCACCGGCTCGGTCTCCATCGCAGGCGGTGGCACCATCTTCACCGGTGGCATCGTGCTCGCGGTCATGATCCTGCCGATCATCGCAGCGGTGACTCGCGAGGTCTTCATGCAGACGCCGAAGGGGCAGATCGAAGCAGCTCTCGCCCTCGGAGCCACCCGCTGGGAGGTCGTGCGCACCACGGTCATTCCGTTCGGAAAGTCCGGCTACGTCAGCGGCTCCATGCTCGGTCTCGGTCGTGCACTCGGTGAGACCATCGCGCTCTACATCATCATCCGCAGCACTCAGGCAACGTTCGGCGGAACATTGTTCGACGGCGGTTCCACGTTTGCCACGAAGATCGCGCTGGCCGCGGGCGAGTTCAACAACCCGCTCCAAGCCGGTGCCTACATCGCCGCGGGTCTGGTGCTCTTCATCCTCACCTTCGTCGTCAACGCCGGTGCCCGCGCCGCCATCGCCGGAAAGAAGGACTGACCCGTGACCGCAACCATGGACAAGCCCGTCAAGGAACCGACGTTCCAGGGCGTCAGCGCACGGCGTAAAGCGTCCAACCTCACGGCGACGATCCTCGTCAGCCTCTCGGTTCTCGTCGCACTCGTACCGCTCATCTGGGTGCTCTACACGGTGATCTCACGCGGTCTGTCCGCCGTGGTCTCGCCCACCTGGTGGCAGAACTCGCAGGCCGGCGTCACCCAGTTCATCGCAGGCGGCGGCGCTTACCACGCCATCGTCGGAACACTCCTGCAAGGACTGTTCTGCGCCATCATCTCCATCCCGATCGGCATCTTCGTCGCCATCTACCTCGTCGAGTACGGGGCCGGTACACGACTGGCTCGAGTGACGACCTTCATGGTCGACATTCTGACCGGTGTTCCGTCGATCGTCGCGGCCCTGTTCATCTACGCACTGTGGATCGCCACGTTCGGATTCCAGCGCTCCGGTGTCGCCGTCGCATTCGCCCTTGTGCTCCTGATGATCCCCGTGATCGTGCGCTCGGCCGAGGAAATGCTGCGCATCGTCCCGCAAGACCTGCGCGAGGCGTCCTACGCCCTTGGCGTCCCGAAGTGGAAGACCATCGCCAAGATCGTCATTCCCACGGCCCTGTCCGGCATCGTCACCGGCATCATGCTCGCCCTGGCCCGAGTCATGGGCGAGACGGCACCGGTGCTGATCCTGGTGGGATCGGCCACCGCCATCAACTTCAACATCTTCTCCGGGCCGCAGACGTCTCTGCCGCTCATGATGGTCGACCTGCAGAAAGCAGGAACCGGCGTGCTCACCGCTGAGCGCATGTGGGGAGCAGCCCTGACGCTGATCCTGATCGTCGCAATACTCAACATCGGCGCGAAGTTGGTCTCGAAGTTCTTCTCGCCCAAGAACTTCTGACCCACCCGACTCCAGCGAACTCTAAGGAACGAAGAACATGGCAAAGCGTCTCGATCTCAAGGACGTCAACATCTACTACGGCAAGTTTCACGCCGTCTCCGACGTCACTCTGGCCGTACCGCCGCGCAGCGTCACCGCGTTCATCGGGCCGTCCGGCTGCGGTAAGTCGACAGTCCTGCGTTCGCTGAACCGTATGCACGAAGTCACCCCGGGTGCGCGCGTCGAGGGTTCGGTGCTGCTCGACGGCGAGGACATCTACGGCAGCGGCGTCGACCCCGTGGGTGTGCGTCGCACCATCGGCATGGTCTTCCAGCGCCCCAACCCGTTCCCGACGATGTCGATCCGGGACAACGTCGTTGCGGGCCTGAAGTTGCAGGGCGGCCGCGGCAAGAAGGAACTCGACGAGATCGCCGAGCGCTCGCTCAAGGGGGCGAACCTCTGGAACGAGGTCAAGGATCGCCTCGACAAGCCCGGTGGTGGCCTCTCCGGCGGTCAGCAGCAGCGTCTGTGCATCGCTCGCGCGATCGCCGTCTCTCCCGACGTCCTGCTGATGGACGAGCCGTGCTCGGCTCTTGACCCCATCTCCACCCTCGCCATCGAGGACCTGATCCAGGAACTCAAGCAGGACTTCACGATCGTGATCGTCACGCACAACATGCAGCAGGCCGCCCGTGTGAGCGACCAGACCGGCTTCTTCAACCTCGAGGCGACCGGCAAGCCCGGCAAGCTCATCGAGATCGACGACACCGAGAAGATCTTCTCCAACCCGACGCAGAAGGCCACCGAGGACTACATCTCCGGCCGCTTCGGATAACCACACACGAACGAAGAAGCCCCCGCTGAGCACAGGCTCGGCGGGGGCTTCTTCGACATCTGCGCTCGTTGTCCCGATGCGAGAGCCGAGTAGCGTTGCAGCGCAGCACTACTCGGTTCTCGACGAGGGCAGGCCTACGAGGTGGGGATGTTGTTGTGGCTCAGGTCGATGGGCAGCTCACCCGTCACCAGGAAGATCACTCGACGGCCGACCTCGACGGCGTGGTCGGCGAACCGCTCGTAGAAGCGGCCGAGCAGGGTCACGTCCACCGCAGCAGCGACCCCGTGGCTCCACTCGCGGTCCATCAACACCGTGAAGAGGTGACGGTGCAGATCGTCCATCGCCTCGTCCTCCTCCTGCAGCTTGGCAGCGCGCTCGGGATCGCGGGTCTCGAGGACCTCACGAGCCGACGCGCCGATCTGGACGGCGAGGCGACCCATCTCGGCGAAGTACCCGTTGACGACCTCGGGGAGGGCGTGGTTCGGGTGCCTGCGGCGGGTGATCTTGGCAACGTGCAGTGCGAGCGCGCCCATACGGTCGATGTCGGCAACGATCTGAATGCCGGCCACCACCGAACGGAGATCGCCTGCGACCGGAGCCTGCAAGGCGAGAAGGGTGAAGGCCTTCTCCTCGCACACCGCGCTGAGCTCGGTGATCCTGTCGTGTTCGGAAATGACCTGCTCGGCGAGCACCAGGTCTGCTTGAAGGAGGGACTGAGTGGCCTTTTCCATGGCCGCACCAGCCAGGCTCGCCATCTCTCCGAGGAGATCGGCAAGCTCGTTCATCTGTTCGTTGTAGGCGACGCGCATGAGCGAAGTTTAGTAGCTCACACCGACCAGTTCCCTGTCCCGAGGGTTAACGGAGCATGAATGAAGTCAGGCGCACGTGTCGTCGGCCGCGTTGGTGTACGAGAGATCCTCCGGAAGGGGCGCACTCTGGGTGGTTCCTTCCACCTGAGTGGGATCGATTTCGGTACCGAACGCCGTCGGGTACTGGGTGTATCCGGGATAGTTCGAGCCGAGCACGACCTCGACGACATTGTTCAGGCTCGGTGCCAACTCGATGGCAGCGCCGGGAATCGCCGACGCGACCGTCGCAGCGGCAGCTTCCTGATCCTGGGAGTAGCGCACCACGGTCTGCGCTGCGGTGCCCGAGAAGTTGCCGACCGTCAGGATCTGGAATCCGTAGACCGCGAGTTCGTCGGACGCCGTCTGAGCCATCCCGGCGATGTCGGATGCGTTGGACACCTGAATCGACACGGTCGACGGGTCCACGGCCAACAGTGGCGCGTCGGGTACGGCGGCAGGTGCGGGTGATTCGGGTGTCACCGGCTCCGCTCGTTCCTCGCCGGGCAACGGAGCGTCGTCGATGATGGCCTGGAAGATCGCACCGATCGCGTCGTCGTTCGGGATCTCGTTGCCGTAGTCGTTGGTGCCGGTGGTGGGGATGGTCAGGAAGGTGACCGCGCCGGCGTCCACGTTCTGCAGCGAGCGTCCCAGTGTCACCAGGTCCTGAGTCTTGACGTTCTCCACGAACGTGTCCGAGGTGAACGCGTTGACGAACCCGTTGAGCTTGCCGGGATCGAGCAGCACGTTGTTCGAGAGCGCGGACCGCAGCAGCGACGACAGGAAACGCTGCTGTCGCTTGATGCGGCCGTAGTCGCCGTTGCCCTCGGACTCGACGTTGCGGGCCCGAACGTAGTTCAGCGCGGTGCGGCCGTCGATACGTTGTGTTCCGACGTTGGGAAGGACATTTCCGAGTTCGTAGTCGAACAGGGGTTGCGCGGTGCAGACCTCGACGCCGCCGACCTCGTCGACCATGGACTCGAACCCGGCGAAGTCCATCCCGACGAAGTGTCCGATGCGTAGGCCCGAGATCTTCTGGATGGTCTTGACCAGACACTTCGGGCCGCCGAGGGCGTAGGTGGCGTTGAGCTTGTCGCCGTAGGCCTCGGGGAACATCTCCCCGGTGTAGGTATTGGTGATGTTGTCGAACTGCTCGCACTCCGGCCGCGTCACGTCGAGGTCGCGGGGGAAGGACACCGCGACGACGCGACTGCGGTCGGCAGGGATGTTGACCAACATGACGGTGTCCGAGCGCGATCCCTCGGCGTCGGCGACGGTTCCGGCTCCCACCTCGCCGCTGGCCCCGGCGCGGGTGTCGGTGCCCACGATCAGGTACGTCTCGTCACCGTACTGGCCTGCGGCGTCGACGACGTCGGTCGAATCGGGATCGAGAGCGGCGACCTGGAGAAATCCTTGATCGGTGTTGCGTAGGTATCCCCACACCACTCCGGTCAAGGCCACCGCCAGGATCGCGACGAGGGAGACCAGGCTCCGGCCGATCATCCGTACCCGACGGCGGCGACGTACCCGACTCATCGCCAACCGCGTCAGAGTCGGTCGATCCGCTGCGGGCGCGCCCACCGGTTCCGGTGCGGCATGCGGCGGCGGAGTCGGCGGCACTGCCCGGGCAGGCGAGGGAGTGGAATCGGTGATGGGGGCGATGACCTCGGTCGGCTCTTCGACTTCGGGACGTTCGTCAGGCACCCGCCGCATCGATCCCGAGCGCGACATCTTGTCCACCAACTCGGCGACCGAGACGGTGTCGGCGTTACGCGGTGATCGTTTGCCGAGCCTGCCGCTGTCTCCGGGCTGCGGTGGTTGCTCTGCGTCCGGTGTTGCAGGACGTTCGGAGCGAGGTGGGCGCTGTCCGGAACGTCCGATTGAAGACAGCGGGCGCTCCCATGGGGCGCGACCCTCGGGCACAGACGGGCCCGACTCTCGATCGTCTCCCACGAATTCGAACCTGGCCTTCCATCACACGCACGCGCCGTCAACTCGGCAATCCCAGCCATAGTACTGACTCGAGCGGCATGGTCCACTCGTGCGAGGTGGGCTGCTGGTCAGCCGCGAATCAGCCGCCGGAATGCATCAGATCGGCACCGGCAGGAACGCAGACGTCCTCCGGGTCGTCGAGCCAACCGTCCGGCAACGCAACCGGGCCCGGCGAGCCCTGCCGACCACGGGGGCCTTCGGCGTCCTTGGGAAACGGAACGGTCGGATCGAGTTGCGCCAGAAGGTCGTCCAGTTCGCCGAGAGTGGACACCAACGCCATCGAGACCCGAAGATCCGACCCCGCCGGGAACCCGCGGAGATACCAGGACACATGCTTGCGCAGCTCGCGCAGACCCTTGCTCTCACCGTGATGCTGAGCGAGCAGCTCGGCATGCCGGGCGATGATGGTGGCCACCTCGCCGAGGGTCGGTGGAGTGGGTTCGGGCCTGCCGTTCAGGCGGGCGCTGAGTTCTGCGAACAGCCAGGGCCGACCCAGGCAACCACGCCCGACGACGACGCCGTCGCACCCGGTCTCCGCCATCATGCGAACCGCATCGGACGCCGAGAAGATGTCGCCGTTGCCCAGTACCGGGATGCCGGAGACGTGTTCCTTCAGTCGCGCGATCTCGTTCCAGTCGGCAGTGCCGGAGTAACGCTGAGAGGCAGTTCTGGCGTGCAGTGCCACTGCCGCCGCGCCCTCGCCTGCGGCGATTCGACCTGCATCGAGATGAGTGTGGTGGTTCTCGTCGATGCCGACGCGGAACTTGACGGTGACGGGAATGTCGGTGCCCTCGGTCGCCTTGACGGCCGCAGCGACGATACGACCGAACAGGTTCCGCTTGTAGGGCAGCGCAGCACCGCCGCCCTTTCGGGTGACTTTCGGAACCGGGCAGCCGAAGTTCATGTCGATGTGGTCGGCCAGATCGTCGTCGACGATCATCTTCGCCGCGTCGTACGTGGTGTCCGGATCGACGGTGTAGAGCTGCAGCGACCGCGGGGTTTCGGTGGGGCCGAAGGTCGTCATGTGCATCGTCGCCGGCTGGCGTTCGACGAGCGCGCGTGCGGTGACCATCTCGCACACGTACAGACCCGAGGTACTGCCCGCCCGCTGCAACTCCTGCTCCCTGCACAGCGTGCGGAACGCCACATTGGTGACGCCGGCCATCGGTGCGAGGACGACGGGGCTGGCCAACTCCAGCGAGCCGATCTGCAGTGTCATGAGAGGAGCCTTTGGAACGGAGGGAACGTGATCATGGTGACGGCGGTGGGCCGAGAGCGACGGCCCGAAAACAGTGGTGCCCGGCACCGAAGTCGGTACCGGGCACACCAGCCGATCTGAGCTTACGACGCGCGTGCTTCGGCCTTCGCGCGTTCGCGGGCGAGGGAGCGATCGCGCATCTCCTCGAACTTGGTGGCCTGACGCTCGAGGTCTTCGAGGAACGCGGCGAGTTCCTCGCGCTTGTTCTCGCCGCGGCCGGTGAAGTCGTTGCGCTCGAACACGCTCCACTTGCGCAGGACCGGCCAGACGACGTCCTCGAGGTGCTGACGCAGGTCGTAGATGCCGTGCTTGGCCATCAACACACCGTTGCGGCGGAAGTTCGGCATACCGGCACCGGGCATGACGAAGTTCATCACGATGTCCGAGACCGCCTGCAACGTCTGATCGGGCGAGATGTCCATCGCCGCGCCGGTGATGTTGCGGTAGAAGATCATGTGCAGGTTCTCGTCGGCGGCGATGCGCTGGAGCATGCGGTCGGCGATCGGATCGTCGCAGACCTTGCCGGTGTTGCGGTGCGAGACACGGGTGGCGAGCTCCTGGAACGTCACGTAGGCGACCGAGTGGAGCAGACCCGTCTGCGACCCCGCCGGTGAGGCGAACCCGTTGGTCATGTGGATCATGCGGGCTTCTTCGAGGGCGACGGGATCGACGCCGCGGGTGACGACGAGGTAGTCACGCATGACGATGCCGTGCCGGTTCTCCTCGGCGGTCCACCGGCCGACCCAGGTGCCCCAGGCACCGTCCTGGGAGAAGTTCTCGGCGATCTCCCGGTGGTAGGACGGCAGGTTGTCCTCGGTGAGGAGGTTGGTGATCATCGCGGCCTGTGCGACGTCGGAGAGCTTGGACTGCTCCGGGTCGTAGTCCTGGCCGCCGAGTGCGGCGAAGTTACGACCTTCGTCCCACGGCACGTAGTCGTGAGGGTGCCACTCGCGAGCCATCGAGATGTGACGGTTCACATTGTCCTCGGCAGTGGGCACCAGCTCTTGCAGAAGCTCGAGCTGTGTCAGATCCCTCGCCATTAGATCGCCTCCATAGATTGCGTACGACCGGTCCAGCTTACGGCACCGTAGGTTCGGTGTGAACCTCGTCGCGGCTGTTCACTTGCTGTTCCGGCGGTCGTGATGTTCGGTGTCGATCGGCGCGAAGTCTCCCCGAAGCGTCGATCTTGCGACCGGCCTTCGCGAGTGCACGACCGCTGCAGTTCCCCCAACACGTCGTTCGGTCTCGGCCGATCGTTACGCCCGAGTGTACGTTCCGGACAGGTGTGAGCACTGTTACTCGGACGGTGTGTGGTGCCCCCAGTAGGACTCGAACCTACGACCTGCGGATTAAAAGTCCGTAGCTCTACCAACTGAGCTATAGGGGCGCGGCTCGAAAGTGTAATGGGCCGCGTAGCGCCAACGGGCAGTACCCCCGGCAGTGGGTTCCGACGGGTCAGCGCCCGAAGCTGCTGCATCCGCTCGGCACCGGAATGCCTGCCAGCCGGTCGTCGATCCAGGCGTACGCGCCGGGAATGCCGCTGAGCGCGACGATCAGGTGTTCGCCGAGATATTCCTCGAGTCTGACGTTCGCACCCTGGGCGCACCACTCGTCGTAGAGGGTCTCGGCTCCCTGTCGAGGAATCCAGAACTCCTGCCTGCCCTGATAGATCATGGTGGGGATGGTGGGCGCGAGGTCGCCGCCGAGACGTGTCGCGGCGATGATGCTCTCGGCGATCTCGGTGCGATCGACATTCGGAACGTTCGAGAGCGCCTGTGCCGGGATCGGAGCCACCACGCCACCGGGGGCGAGCAGACCGACGCACAGGTCCTTGGCGATCGTGGCCAGACGCAGTCCGTCGGCGTTCATCAGCGAGAACATCTCGGGGTATTCCCGTGCCACCCCGAGCGCCGCCGACAGGAAGAGCGTCGATGCGGCCGTGCCGTTCATCGACGTCAGCAGAATCCGGTAATCGGTCGGTGGACCACCGAACGCCGCGCCCACCAGATTCACATCGGGCGCGTACGTGGGGGCCAATTGTGCCGCCCATCCTGTGGCGATCGCCCCACCCGAGTACCCCGTAATGGCGATGGGAGAAGACGCAGGCACTCCGAGCTCGGGGAGTCGAACCATGGCTCGGAGGGCGTCGAGCACCGCGTGTGCGGCCATGCGTCCGGCGGCGTAGGCCTGCCGTGGCCCCTCGTGATCGGTGACGACGACGGCGTAGTTCTTGGCCAGGAACGCCTGAACGGCCGGTATCTCTCGGGCGAGGCCGCGAGGAAGCAGCCACGACGGCGCACAGGTGTTGCCGAGTGAATTGATGGCCATGTTGTATGCCACGACGGGTCGGCTCCCGGCTCCGGTCCACGGTGCGACCGGCACGATCACGGTGGTGGCCGCAGCGACGGGACGGTCCTTGGAATCGTTGGTGCGGAACAGGATCTGAGTCGAGGTGACCGGCGTGAACAACGGTCCGACGGTCACCTGTCTGGTTGCGAGTACGGTCCCGGGAGGTTGTTGTTCGTAGCCTGCAGGGGGATCGAACCAGGGCTCACCCAGTGGGGTGGGTAGATAGAGAGCCGGGTCGGCGACGGGGGCCACGAAGTTGCCAAGGGGGTCTGCAGGCGCCGTGCCGGTCGTGGACAGAGCGAGTACGACCACCGCGAACGACGTTGTGATGGAACGAAATACGCGAATCGGCACCTTCATGGCATGCACTCGTTTCCGATCGGCCGAACTACTCCATGTGGTGCATGTCACAGTAATTCAGTACAGGTGCGAGTTCGGTGCGAGTCCGGGAACGTGTCGAAAACGTTACCGACCGGTCTTTCTCATATCGATTACCGGGCAATGGATTTGACCGAGGGCAGACAGCGGTTTCGGCGTATTCGATTGCCGATCACTAGATTTGAAATGCTAACGAGCAACGCGAATCAGTTCTGGTCCGAGATCCGTTACCGTGAAATGTAATTCGGTTTTCAACCGAAAGTGCGTGGTGTGCTCTGAGCGACGTGAAGGATACGTCGATCGTTCGTTTCACGGAACTCGGCTGTACCCCGGTCGCTGCCGCTGGCGAATCGGTCGAGCCGCAAGTCGGCACGGGGTCGGTAAGGGGGGGCGGTCCGAAGAAGGTCGCGTCGGCGACAGCGGTGGACCGAGTGGAAAGCGGCTCGAGTGCGCACCCCCTGCAGCGCACTCGAGCCGCGCAGATCATACCATCCGGCTTGTTTCGGACGCCTAACCGATTTTTCCGACGGATGTGTGTGGCGAAGCGAACCGTAGGTGAGTCGACTCACGTGTCGTTCGGGTGAAGTACTCTCTATATGTACTACCTGCGGATACGCAGGGCGCTTGGGGCTCGGAGGCACGGAATAAATGGCACAACAAGAGCGCGCACGGCGGACCCGGGCTGCCATCGTGGAGGCGGCGGCGGCGGAATTCGCCAAGCGTGGATACGCAGCGGCATCCGTCAACACCATCTTGGAGGGCTCCAACGCCACCAAGGGTGCGATGTATTTCCATTTCCAGTCGAAGGAAGATCTGGCCCGAGCCGTGCTCGGGGCCGGTCTGGATCGGTACGTCGCCATCACGGAGAAGTGGGCCGACACCACCGCACACCCGTTCTACGTCATCCGCGGGATCGTGGACGACATCGCGCAGAACTTCCAGAACGACGTGATCGTGCGCGCCGAGTTCCGGTTGATAGTCGAGCCGGAGTTCTACGCGGAGGTGCACTCCGGGGGCGGTCGCGTCTGGGGAGCTCAAGGCCACAAGCAAGCCGAGCGCGCTCTCGCGATGGGCGACCTCAAGCCGGAGTTCGACGCAGCCAAATTCGTGCGGGTGCTTGCCGCGTCGATGGCCGGTCAGCGGTACATGTCGGATCTGGTTGCCGACAACGCGGATCTGCGCGAGCGGTTCGAGGAATCCGTCGAGGTCGTACTGCTCGCCATGGCGTCCGAGCGTTGGCTCGCCGAGTTCAAACTGCACGGGTGGGAGCACTACGGCGAAAACTGCGCGAAAACCACCTCTGACCTGCCGGTTTGAGATTTGCAGCGAAAGTGTCCTAAGCTATCCCAGCTCCCAACGGAACGCCGTTGAGGGTAACGTCGAAGCAGTTCGGCGGGCCCCCTTCGTCTAGCGGCCTAGGACGCCGCCCTTTCAAGGCGGTAGCGCGGGTTCGAATCCCGTAGGGGGTACGTAGGAAGAGATCGGATTGACAATCCGGTCGGCAGTACAGCATTCTTCGTCTCGCTTCCCGCGTGATGCGGATTTGCAGTTCGGAGAGTTGGTGCGCTAGAAATAGCGCGGCAACAACAGCAAGGCCCTGTGGCGCAGTTGGTTAGCGCGCCGCCCTGTCACGGCGGAGGTCGCGGGTTCGAGTCCCGTCAGGGTCGCAACATCGGTACGAAGGTACCGACATTGCGATGGCATTGTTTCACCGGTGCCGCCCGGCCAGGTAGCTCAGTTGGTACGAGCGTCCGCCTGAAAAGCGGAAGGTCGCCGGTTCGATCCCGGCCCTGGCCACCACGGTGTTGGATCGACAAGCACGATGAAAGCCCCTTCCGGTCGTCCGGCAGGGGCTTTTTCGTTCCCAGGAGTTATTGTCGACGCGTGGACGTGATCGATCGAGCTCAGGAGGATCTGGCGCGCGGAGACAGTATCGCCGCTCGAGATCGGCTGGTCGGCGCATTGGTCCGGAACCCGACGTCGCCCGGCATCCTAGAATTGCTCGCGTACACGCATCTGGTACTCGGCGATCGTGCGGCGGCCGGAGCCGTCTGGTTCCTCACCGACAAGTCCGACGACGATCCGACGGCGTCCGCAGCGTTCGCCGCCCTGGAGAAGCAGTACCGGTCGCCTCTGATGATGGCGCGGGCACTGCCCATCCACGCGCCCTCCGATTGGTATCCCACTCGCGCTCGGATACGGCTGGAGCGGCTGGGTGCCGCGATCGAAGCCAACGGTCAGCACTGGGTGCCGCCACGAGACGTCGTGTATTTCGACGAGGACGGGCTGAACTCGGACGACTTCTACGGCCGGGACGGCGATCAGGACGACTCGGAGTACGACCGCGCAGGGTCGAATTACCGAACGGTGCGGCAGCGGGCGATCGCGGCGACCATCGTCATCGCGATCGCTGCCACCTCGGCATCGGTGGTGCTGGCACTCGTCTTCGGGTGACGCCGGTTCACGGACGAAGCGTGCGGCACCGAGCGTAGAGTCGCGAAAGAATTTCCGCCGACGATCGAGGGTGACGAGTTTCCATGGGCACAGCGAACGGTGCGGCGTCACCGGCTCCGCGAGACGACAACTATGCCGTCAACCTCGAGCAGGCGAGGGTGTTCGCGAGAGGGCTGGCCGAACATATCGAGACATGCTCGGCGTCCATCGAACTGGCGCAGTCCAAGGCATTTCGAGCTCGCGCGGATCGCGCCGAATCCCGTGCCCGAGCGTTCGAGTCCGAAGCGTCGACGCTCCGAACCGAGCTCTACGAGATGTACCGACACATCGACGCGATGACGGCACGCTTTCCGGAGCTGCGCAGCGACCCATCCGTTCGCGGCTAGCTCTCCGGAGCGCTCGTTCGATCAGAGGGCAGCGGAATCGGTGACCAGGCCGAAGGTCGTCTCTGCGCCTCGACGGCCTAGTGCCGATCCCCAGACCTCGTACACCGCGTCGGTGGCGGAGGATCGCTCGATGTCGCGGCCCTCCGCGACGGTGATGAGCGTGCGAGAGAGCTCGAACAGACTGACCCGGTGATGTCTCGCGGTCGTGAACAGCTCGTCGATGGCGTCGGCAACGGATCCACCGTGGATCCCGATGAGCACTCCGGTTGCGATGTCCACGTGAGTGCGGGACGCAGGCGATTCGGGCAGTCTGTCGGTCATCTTTTTCCTCGAGATGGTGTGTGGTCGGTGCGGATGACCGAAGTGGATCCTGGCGTCGAGCGGCTTCACTGTCTCACACGGACATGACATTTCATACCGTCGGTTTCGCCCGCACGTGCATCCGCTCGCCCTGGGGTCCGAACAGGCTCAGAAGCTCCACCGGTCGGTTTCCGACGGCACCGAACCAGTGCGGCACACGAGTGTCGAATTCGGCTGCCTCGCCTGCCTTCATCGTCAGATCGTGCTCGCCGAGAATCAGCCGCAGGGTGCCGTCGAGGACGTACAACCACTCGTACCCCTCGTGTGTCCGCGGACGCGGCTCCGAGCCCTCCGGGCGGACCAGGAGCTTGTACGCCTGAAGACCGCCGGGGCGCAGCGTCAGCGGCAGGATGGTCACGTGTTCGCGAACGGTCGCCGTGGTGCGCACCCGAGGGTCCGCCACGGGCGGCGCGGTCACCAGATCGTCGAGTTTCATCTGATGGGCACGAGCGATGGGCCACAGCAATTCGAGGCTGGGCTTGCGGTCACCGGACTCGAGTCGCGACAGTGTGCTGATCGAAATTCCCGTGGTGTCCGACAGCGATGCCAGGGTGGTGTTCTTCTCCATCCTGATGCGCTTGAGGCGGGGACCGAGGCCCGCGATGACCTCGTCCAGGCCGGTGTTCGAATCTTCCATGACACCATTGCAGGTTCGGCAACGAGGTTTGTCAACCCAGGAAACATCGAGGCGCGAAAACGGCCCGCGAAAACGGCCCGCGGGCGACGGCAGGCGGCACATACTCGATCGATGACCGGTCGTCCGGGGACCACATATCGCAGTGGCATGATCCGCGATGCCTACGGAAGCAGTGCATCCGAGGCGTTCATGGTCGTCGCCATCGCGACCATTCTGATCACAAGGGCTTACCTGGAGTTGACCGACTATCCCCAGGTCGGGGGCAAATCGTTGCACATCGCTCACGCCCTGTACGGCGGCGCTGCGATGATGCTCGCGTTGCTGATCGGGTGGATGTTCATCGGGTTCGGCGTTCGAGTGTTCACGGTGGTGCTCGGCGGAATCGGATTCGGGCTCTTTCTCGACGAAGTCGGCAAATTCGTCACCAAGGACAACGACTACTTCTACGGTCCCTCGTCGGAGATCATGTACGTCCTGGTGGTGCTGCTGTTGGTGTTCAGCAGGATCGTTCGGGAGTTCCGCCGGCCCTCGGTCGACGAATCGCTGGCCAACGCGGCTGCGATCGCAGCCGACGGCGTCGCGCACGGCCTACCCGAGCATCGACGCGACTGGGCGCTACGCATGGTCGCGCGGGCCGAGGCCGAGGGTGCCGACGCGGACACCGTGGCCGGGATCCGACTGTTGCTCGGCCGCGCTCGACAGTCGACGTCGCGGACCCACTCGCTGAAAAATGTCGTTCCCCGGCTGATTCCCGCGTTCTTCACCAGCGCCCGGTGGATTCCCGTCGTCGGGTGGGGGTTGGTTCTGCTCTCCGGGGCGGGGGTGGTGTTCGGGATCGTCGAGCTCGTCATCGGGGACCTGCACATCGATCGACGCGACCTGACGATCGACGTCGACAGAATGGGAATCGCGAGCGGGATCCTGTTCGTCAGTGCCTGCCTCACCTTCGTCACGGCGCTGCCTGCGATGCTGTGCTTACGTGCTCGAGGACCGCTCTGGCCGCTGCGAACCCTCCGGGTGTCCGCGTTGATCTTCACTCTTCTCAACGCCCTCGTGGACTTCGCTCAGGAGGGTTTCGCCGCGCTGGGGAATGTGGCGGTGGGACTGTTCGCGCTCGCGGTCATCTCGCATCGAATCACCGTCCGTACCGCCGAGCTCACGTCGGAAGCTGCTGCGACGCAGGCGGATCGAGACTCCGATTGCTCTCGAACCGTCGAATCAGGCCGCTGAGCGGATCGACGAATTCGATCGAACGCGCCAGCAAGCGAAGCGGGTCGGAGTAGTCGTCGTGAGCGACCTCACGGAACGAGGGATAGAAATTGTCGCCGACGATCGGAATGCCCAACGAGCACAGATGAACTCGAAGTTGATGCGTCTTTCCGGTTCGCGGACGCAATCGGTACAGGCCGTGGGATCCGAACGTGTCGACGAGCTCGACGAGTGTTTCCGCGTTGGGCTCGCCCGGTACCTCTCGGGCCTGAAGAACGCCGCGCTCCTTGATGATTCGGCTGCGTACCGTCAGCGGGAAGTCGATGTCCCGGGAGCGTGGGGCAATCGCCTCGTAGTGCTTGGTGATGGTGCGTTGAGCGAAGAGTTCCTGGTACGGCCGGCGGGCCTGCTGTCGCACGGTGAACACCAGAACCCCTGCGGTGAGCCTGTCCAGACGGTGCGCCGGGCTGAGCTCGGGCAGGTCGAATCGGCGGCGGAGCAGAACGAGGGCAGAGCGAGCGATGTATGCGCCGCGCGGAGTGGTGGCCAGAAAATGTGGCTTGTCGACGACGAGCAAGTTCTCGTCGCGATGGAGGACGTCGAGTGAGAACGGTACCGTCGGCTCCACCGGCGGGTCGCGGTAGAGGTAGATGTCCGCCCGCGGTCTCGCGACGGTCGTCGAATCGACGGGTACGCCTGCTGCGTCGACGATCTCGCCGCTCGCAACTTTCTCGGTCAGTCGGGCGGCGTCCTGCGGGAACCGGGCGCGCAGGTACTCGAGCACCGTCGCTCCGGTCGCGACCTCCGGCATCCGCACCCGAGTGGGATCGAGGCCGTCGCGCAACGGGAGGGGAGCGGCGGGCATGCACCGACTGTAATCGGTCTGGGCATGGAAACACCCCGGCCGGAAATTCCGGCCGGGGTGTGGTCTGCGGTGAAACCGTTCGGGTTCTACCTAGATGGTGACAACCATCTTGCCGGTGTTCTCGCCCTTCATCAGGCCGATGAACGCCGAGGGGGCGTTGTTCAGACCGTCGACGACCGTCTCGTCGAATTCGACTGCGCCGCTGCCCAGCCACTCGGTCATCTTCGAGCGGAACTCTTCGGTCACGTGCGCGTAGGAGCCGACGATGAAGCCCTTGAGCGTCAGTTCCTTGCCGATGGCGAAGGCAAGGTTGCGCGGTGCCGGGGTCGGTTCGGTCGAGTTGTACTGAGCGATGGCTCCGCACATGGCAATTCGGCCGTACTTGTTCATCGAACCGATGGCGGCCTCGAGGTGCTCGCCGCCGACGTTGTCGAAGTACACGTCGATGCCGTCCGGTGCTGCCTGTCGCAACTGCTCGGCAACCGGGCCGTCGTGGTAATCGAACGCCGCGTCGAAGCCGAGCTCGAGCAGGCGAGCCACCTTCGCGGGGGATCCGGCACTGCCGATGACCCGAGATGCGCCGAGGGCCTTGGCGATCTGTCCGACGAGCGAACCGACTGCGCCTGCAGCGCCGGAGACGAAGACGACGTCGCCCTCCTTGAACGAAGCGACTTCGGTCAGGCCTGCGTACGCCGTCGTGCCGGTCATTCCGAGCGCGCTGAGGTATGCGGACGCCTTCGCGGCCGAGAGATCGACCTTGCTTGCGCCCTTGGCGGGGACGACGGCGACATCGCGCCAGCCCTTACCGTGCAGAACGGCGTCGCCGACAGCGAAACCCTCGGCCTTGGATTCGATGATCTCGCCGACGGCACCGCCGTCGAGTGGGGCGTCGAGCTGGAACGGCGGGACGTACGACTTCACATCGTTCATCCGCCCACGCATGTACGGATCGACCGACATCACGATGTTGCGGACGAGGATCTGCCCGTCGGCGAGTTCGGGAAGGTCGACGACCTCCGCGCGAAAGTTGTCTTCCGTCGGCCAGCCTTCTGGGCGGGACGCGAGGTGAATTTCGTGTGCCTTCAAGGGATTTCCTCTACTCGTCTTCGGTGACTGTGACGGTGACGTCGATGTTGCCGCGGGTGGCGTTGGAGTACGGGCACACCTGGTGGGCCTTGTCGGCCAGGGCCTGGGCGTTCTCGCGGCTCAAATTGGGCAGGGTCACCTCGAGGGTGACGGCGAGCTGGAAGCCGCCCGCGTCGTTGGGGCCGATGTCGACACGAGCGCCGACGGCCGAATCGGTGACGTCGGCCTTGTCCTGACGAGCGACCATCTGCAGCGCGGAGTGGAAGCATGCGGCGTAGCCGGCGGCGAAGAGCTGCTCGGGGTTGGTGCCGTTGCCGCTGCCGCCCATGGCCTCCGGGATGGCGAGGTCCAGATCGAGCCGTCCGTCGGAAGTGCGGGCGTGGCCGTTTCGGCCTTCACCGGTGGCCAGTGCCTCGGCGGTGTAGATCGTCTTCATGATGCTCCTTCTGTCGTGCCGGAATCGGTGTGATGCAGAGCGCTCGTCAATGCGTCGAGCGACTCCTTGAGTTTGACGAGATCGTCGACGTTCATGCCGGTCTTCTCGGCCAGCTTTCGTGGAATGTCGAGTGCCTTTGCGCGCATGGCGCTTCCGGTCTCGGTGAGGTGGATCTCGACCCGACGTTCGTCGGTGCTCAGGCGTCGGCGCTCGATGAAACCGAGGCCTTCGAGGCGCTTGAGCATCGGCGACAGCGTGCCGGTGTCGAGATCGAGTTCGGCGCAGATGTCCTTGACGCCGCGCCCGTCCCGTTCCCACAGCACCAGCAGTACGAGGTACTGCGGATACGTGACGCCGAGCTCGTCGAGCATCGGGCGATACACCGCGGTGGTAGCCCGCGATGCGGAGTACAGCGCGAAGCACACCTGACGGTCGAGTGCGAGTTCGTTGGTCACGTCAAGAACAGTAGTGCACGGTTAAGTTGTGCGCAACCTACCTGCTCGATGTGCATGGAACTTCGTAGTGGGCTACGAAGTTCCATGCACACGGGGGTCAGCTCTGCAGGGCGCTCTTCAGGCCGTCGAGTACGATCGTTGCCGCCGTCGGGCCTGCATTGAGGTACCACGGGTCGTCGTCGACGCGCACGATGTGGTTCTCGGTTGCCGCGCTCATTCCGGTCCAGAGTGGGTTGGTGGTGTACGACGCGGCGCTGGAATCGGCTCCGGCATCCTGGCTCGATACGAACACCCAGTCCGCGTTCGCGAGCTGAATTTCCTCCTCGCTGAAATCCTGCGAGGTCTTGTCGAACTGCTGGCTTTCCGGGCGCGCCAGACCGGCGTCCCAGGCGATGTATCCGGCGAACGACGGGATGCCGAACACCCGTGCCCGATCGGCGGTGAAGCGGACGAACGAGACCGTGGGTGCGCCGGTGTCGGCAAACGAACCACCCAGTGCCGCAGCGTCGGAGGTGAAGGTGTCGATGAAGGTCTGAGCCTGATCGGTTCGGCCCAACGCGTCGGCGAGAAGGAGGAAGTCCTGCTTCCAGTTCACTCCGGTGCCTTCGGTGAGCACGGTCGGCGCGATGGTCGACAGTGTCGGGTAGATGTCCTCGGAGCCGGTCTTGTTCGCCAGGATGAGGTCGGGTTCGATGGCGGCGATGGCCTCGATGTCGACCTCCTGTCGGTTGCCGACGTCGACGAACTGCGACATGCGATCCGCGTACTGCGGGAACGAGAAGCTGATGTAGTCCGGGACCAGTGCGGCGCCGTCCCCGTAGGCGACTCCGGTGGGTACGACGCCCAGGGTGAGAGCTGCGTCGAGCTGGCCGGTGGCGATCACGACGATCTTCTTCGGTTCGGCGGGGATTTCGGTCGAGCCGCCGAAGTGGCCGACCGTGCGGGGGAACACGCCGTCCGCGGCACCGGAACCCATGCCGTCGGGGATGCCGGTCGGGCCGGGGGCGTCGGTGGCCGCATCGGCTGTGACCGACGTCGACGCGGTGGAGGGAGTGGCCGTCTGCTCGGCGGTGCCGCCGCAGGCGACAGTGGTCAGTGCGGTGACCGCGGCGATCGTGGTGGCCAGGAGTAGACGTTTCACTTCGTTCTCTTTCACAGATCGGGCGTAGGCAGGTAAGCCTAGCCTGTACCTGGCGAACGAGGTGAGCGGAACTTCGTAGCAGGGGTCGAAGTTCCGCTCACCTGGGTCAGCGCAGCGCGGCCGCCGCCTGCACCATGTTTCTCAGCGACCGCTCGACCTCCGCCACGCCGCGGGTCTTGAGTCCACAGTCGGGGTTGACCCAGAGTCGTTCGGCAGGAACTGCTTTCAATGCCGCCCGCAGCGATTCGGTGATCTCGTCGACGCTCGGCACCCGCGGTGAATGGATGTCGTACACGCCGGGGCCGACACCGAGGTCGAATCCGATCGAGTTCAGGTCGTCGAGTACTTCCATGTGCGAGCGGGCCGCCTCGATCGACGTCACGTCGGCGTCGAGGTCGGCGATCGCGTCGATAATCTCACCGAACTCCGAGTAGCACAGATGCGTGTGAATCTGCGTGTGGTCGGACACGCCGGATGTCGAGATCTTGAACGATCGCACGGCCCAGTCCAGGTACGCCGCTGTGTCTTTCGAGCGCAGGGGGAGGAGCTCACGAAGGGCAGGTTCGTCCACCTGGACGATTCGAATACCCGCTGCCTCCAGATCGATCGTCTCGTCGCGAATCGCCAGGGCGATCTGGGCTGCGGATTCGGCCAACGGTAGGTCGTCTCGGACGAACGACCACGCCAGAATCGTCACCGGGCCGGTCAACATGCCTTTGACCGGCTTGTCGGTGAGCGACTGCGCGTACTCGGACCAGTGCACGGTCATCGGTTTCGGGCGCGAGACGTCGCCGTACAGAATCGGCGGCCGAACGCACCGAGATCCGTACGACTGGACCCAGCCGTTCGACGTGGCCGCGAAGCCACTGAGCTGCTCGGCGAAGTACTGCACCATGTCGTTTCGCTCGGGCTCGCCGTGGACCAGCACATCGAGGCCGATCTTCTCCTGCAGTGCAACGACATCGGCGATCTCGGATTGCATCCGGGATACGTATTCGGCGTCGTCGATCTCACCGGTGCGCAGGGCTGCCCGAGCGAGTCGAATCTGCGTGGTCTGCGGATACGAACCGATGGTGGTCGTCGGCAACGACGGCAAGTCCAGTCGCGCAGCCTGAGCCCGGCAGCGTTCCTCGGCCGGGGTGCGGTCGACGGAGATTCCCGCGTCGAGACGTGCCCGAACGGCCGCGTCGTGCAGACGAGGGTCGGTGCGACGAGTCTCGAGCGCGGCTCGGGCCTGCTCGAGCTCGGACGACACCGATTCGGTGCCCTCTCGCAGCGCCCTCGCGAGGACGGCCACCTCGGCAACCTTCTCGGTACCGAAGGCCAGCCAGGATCGGAGCGGATCGACGATGTCGGTCTCTCCGTCGAGGGTGTACGGAACGTGCAGCAGCGAACACGAACTCGACACCGCGAGCGTGCCGGCACTACCCAACAGGCTCGCCAACGTTGCCAGCGCCTTGTCGAGATCCGTCCGCCAGATGTTGCGCCCGTCAACGACGCCCGCGACTATGTGCTTGCTCGCGAGCGCAGGTATCACGGCAACGTGCTCGACGGTGCCCGGCACCGTCAGATCGATCGACAATCCCTCGATACCGGTCGACGCGAGCACGGGCAGTACCGCACCGAGGTCACCGAAGTACGACGCCAGCAGTATGGCAGGCCTCGTCGACACTGCGCTCAGGTAGTCGTAAGCCTTCTTCGCACAGTCGATCTCGTGCTGCGTGCGGTCGGCCACGAGCGCAGGTTCGTCGAGCTGGACCCACTTCGCCCCGGCATCGGCGAGGTGTGTCAGCAGCTCCGCGTACAGCGGCAGAATCTCGTCGAGGCGGTCCAGTAGCGGGGCGCTGCTGCCGACTGCCTTTGACAGCAACAGGAACGTCACCGGTCCCAGGACGACCGGTCGAGCCGGGACATCGAGCGCGCGAGCTTCTTCGAGCTCGGCGAGCACCTTCTCGGGATGCAGTGAAAAGGTTGTCGCCGGGGAGATTTCGGGCACGAGGTAGTGGTAGTTGGTGTCGAACCACTTGGTCATCTCCAGTGGTGCGACGGTCTCGTTGCCTCGGGCGGCGGCGAAACAGCGGTCCAGCTCGCTGTTGATGCTCCGAACCCGCTCGGGTAGTGCGCCGAGCATGACCGCGGTGTCGAGCACGTGGTCGTAGTACGAAAAGGTGTTCACCGGAACGGAATCGAGTCCGGCAGCGACGAGTTCTCGCCAGGTGTTCTCGCGCAACGTCCGCGCGACGGATTCGAGTGCGGCTGCGTCGAGCGTTCCGGCCCAGTAGGATTCGACGGCTTTCTTCAGTTCTCGGTTCGGTCCGATACGGGCGGAACCGAGCACGGTGGCGGTGAATTCGATACTCACGGTAGTTCTCCAGGTGACTGCTGCATCGATGGCGCACCGCCTTCTCGGGCGCGCGAATCCCGGAGAGCCCCACGAGCAGCCGTACCAGGGTTACGCGCCCATTCCACGAGGCGGTGAACCGCTGCGCACGGCGTGCACAGCACAGACGGCAGGTATTCGGACTCGCGGGCACGTGGACGAACAGTCCACTCCTACTGGCCGTCGCTTCCCGAAGAGGCCTCTTCAGTGCTGTTGACGGCGGTCGTTCCTGCATACCGCTGCGGGACAGTCCCGGATTCTCACCGGGTTCCCTCTCACGACGCGCCGTACCGCACGCATCGCTTCGGCGCCGTGGTGAACTTCGGGGCTCCTCATGACCACCTGGCGAACCGACTGCAGGGACGAGCATAGATGCATCGACGAAGCGTCTGCTACGGTGCTCTCATGCAGCGCACGTATTTCTGGTTTAGCAGGCCGGCCCCGGGTGGGTCAGCCAGCGACGCCATGCGCTGAACTTCCACCCCACGAGCCGGATACAGACCGGCTCGAAGTGCGTGTGGAGCATGAGGAGCCGGCCTGGGAACAGGAACGCCCTCTCATGACACTCTCTCTCGACACCCCACCTCTCGACGATCAGCGGACCATCAGCATCAGTCCGTTGATCGCTCCGTCGGTGCTGCGCCGCGAGCATGCCGTCGACGACGCGATCTCGGCCACGGTCCGTACCGGCCGCGCCGGTGTGGTCGACGTGCTGGACGGCCGCGACGATCGGCTGATCGTCGTCGTCGGTCCGTGCTCGGTGCACGACACCGCCGCTGCTCTCGACTACGCCCGACGCCTCGCCGCCAAGGCATCCGAACTGGGCGATCGCCTGCACATCGTCATGCGCGTCTACTTCGAGAAGCCGCGAACGACGCTGGGCTGGAAGGGTTTGATCAACGATCCGCACCTCGACGGCAGCTTCGACATCAACGCCGGTCTGCGAGTGGGACGCCAACTGCTGCTCGACATTTCCGCGCTCGGTCTGCCGGTCGGGTGCGAGTTCCTCGACCCGATCACCCCGCAGTACATCGCAGACCTGGTCAGCTACGGCGCAATCGGTGCGCGAACGGCGGCCAGCCAGGTGCACCGGCAGCTGTGCAGCGCGTTGTCGATGCCGGTGGGGATCAAGAACTCCACCGAGGGGGACATCCAGGTTGCGGTCGACGGCACCCGCGCTGCCGCCGCGAGCCACGTCTTCCCCGGCACCGATCTCGACGGTCAGGCGGCTCTCATTCGCACCGTCGGGAACCCGGACTGCCACGTGATCCTGCGCGGCGGTGTCGACGGGCCGAACTACGACGCCGAATCGGTCGCCGATACCGTTGCGCGACTGCGTAAGTCGGGTCTGCCGGAGCGGGTGGTCATCGACGCCAGCCACGGCAACAGTCGTAAGGACCACAACAAGCAGGTCGACGTGGTCACCGACGTGGCCGCTCGGGTGGCGGCAGGCGAACACGGCATCGTCGGACTGATGCTGGAGAGCTTCCTGGTCGCGGGCCGTCAGGATCTCGAACTCGGCCACCGGGACGAGCTGGTGTACGGACAGTCGATCACCGACGCCTGCCTCGATTGGGACACGACGGCAACGCAATTGGACACGTTGGCCGCAGCGGTGGTGGAGCGACGGAACTCGATCACCGCTCGTTGACGAACCCGGCCCGTCAGCGAACCCCGCGCGGTCGGAACTGCACGCTGATGCGTGGGCCGATCGCGCGGGTCGACTTGGGAATCGCATGCTCCCAGGTGCGTTGGCACGAGCCGCCCATCACCACCAGGTCCCCGTGGGCCAGCGTGAACTTCAGCGACGTTCCGCCGCCACGCGGTCGAAGCATGAGTTGCCGTGTGGCACCCAGCGATACGATCGCGACCATGGTGTCCTCGGTGGCGCTGCGACCGATGTTGTCGCCGTGCCAGGCGACGCTGTCGGATCCGTCGCGGTAGTAGCACAGTCCGGCGGTGGCGAACGATTCACCGAGTTCGGTGCGGTAGTGATCGTCGAGCGCATCGCGCGCGTCGTACAGGGCTGCGTCGGGCCACCGTTCGCGCTCGGCGTAGAACCGAACCAGGCGCGGCACGTCGACCACGCGGTCGTACATCTGCCTACGTTCGGCTCGCCAATCGACGGCGTCCACCAGCGAATCGAACAGGTGGGTACCGGCCAACCAGCCCGGTCGAACGTCCACCCACGCCCCGAGCGTGAGTTCGCGGCGGGTGACGGATTGCAGCGATCCGACGCCACCGTCGTCGTCACCGAACAGGGAGCCTTGCATCGCGAGCGACATGGATCGACTGTATCGAACAGGTGTTCCCATTACCAGTGAGTGGCGGTATCGTGCCCGCATGGGATACGGAATTCAGGTTGTGGTCGACAGCTCGAACCCCCATGCGCTGGCGAAGTGGTGGGCGCAGACACTGGGCTGGCAGGTCGAACCCAGCAACGAGAGTTTCATCCGTGAGATGGTCGCCGCGGGTCACGCCCGCGAAGAGGACACGACCGTCTTCGAGGGCGTTCTGGTGTGGCGGGCGGGCGCCGGAATCTCGGATCCCGAGTCGCCCGGCAGTCCGCGGGTGTTGTTCCAATCGGTGCCCGAACCGAAAACGGTGAAGAACCGGTTGCACCTGGACATTCGCGTCGGCGACGAGCGCGAGACGGTGGTCACGCAACTGCAGGCCCGGGGTGCATCGGTACTGCATCGAGGACACCAAGGCCCCAGTGTCTGGATCACCATGACCGATCCGGAGGGCAACGAGTTCTGCGTCAGTTGAGCCGGTAAGCACCGGGAGTCTGGCCGGTCCATCGCTTGAAGGCCCGGCGGAAGGCACTGGGCTCGGAGAACCCCAGGCGGGTCGAGATGTCGTCGACGCTGTCGCCGCGACTGAGCCCGGAGATCGCCGCATCGCGCAGTACTTCTTCGCGCAGTTGGTTGATGGAGGTGCCCTCCTGCCGAAGAATTCGTCGCAGGTGCGGTGGGCTGATGTTGAGCATCGCCGCGATCTCGTCGGTTCCCGGTGCTCCACCTTTGAAACCGGTTTCCAGGGCGCGGCGGACCTGGCTCGACGCCGTGCTGTCGTAATCTCGAGACGAGAACAAAAGATTGGGCGACTCCGCGAGATAGTCCGCCAGCGTCGCCTCGGTCTGCACGATCGGTGCCCGCATCACTGCGCTGTCGAATTCCAGTGTGGCCAGATCGGTTCCGAACTCCACATGAGTGCCGAAGATGGCGTCGTACATCTTTCCCGCTTCGGGTCCCGGCAGCGGGTAGGGCAGTTGGACCGACAGAAGTTTGACCCGGTTGCCGATGAGCCACGCCGCGAATCGGTGCAGCAGAATCAACAGGAAGTCGGTCAGCAGTCGCTCGGCGAGTTCGTTTCCCTCCGGGCTCAGGTGGGTGGTGGGGGTGACGTGCACGGTCAACACCGTGGATTCCTCGGTTCGGTCCATCGTCATGGGGCGCACCGGAATCAGCACCCGCATGGTCTCGGACATCCGAACCAGCGCAGCCCACAGGTTCTCGGTGTGTATCAGCGTCTGGCACACCACGCGAAAGCTGCCGCGTCGCACCGGAACTGCGGCGAGGCCGAACAGTTCGTCGCCGGTCATCGCCCAGACCGCCTGGGTGAACGCGGTGACCTGCCGGGTGGTCAGGCGCTCCGCAGGATTGTCGAGGATGGTGGAACCGATGCCGGCCATCGACAGCGGGTAGGTCAGGTCCACCCCGCTCTTCGTCGCGAGGTCGACGGCCTGCCTGACGAAGTACGCCGGGATCGTCGGTTGCGCAGTCACAATTTTCGTAGCCTCTCGGCTGCGTCGGCGAGAACCTCGTCCTGCTTGCAGAAAGCGAAGCGTACCAATGATTTCCACGGACCCGGCTCGTCGACGAACGCGGTCACCGGAACCGCCGCCACGCCGACCAGGTCCGGGAGGGCACGGCAGAATTCGTAGGCGTCACCGCGCCCGATCGCCGCGATGTCGGCACAGACGAAATACGTTCCCGCGCTGTACTTCACATCTGCTCCTGCGGCGGCGAGCGCGGCCGAGAGCGTGTCCCGCTTGCGTTGCAGGCCGTCGCGCATCGTGGCTATCCAGGCCTGTTCGTGCTCGAGCGCGTAGGCCACGGCCGGTTGGAAGGGAGTACCGCCGACGAAACTCATGAACTGTTTGGCGGCGCGGACGGCGTCGATCAGTTCGGCAGGCCCCAACGCCCACCCCGTCTTCCACCCGGTGGCGTTGAAGGTCTTGGCGGCGCTCGACACGGTGACGGTTCGCTCGAACATCCCGGGCAGTGTCGCGATCGGCGTGTGTACGCGGCCGTCGAAGACGAGATGCTCGTAGACCTCGTCGGTGAGGACCAGCAGATCGTGTGCCACCGCGATCTCGGCGATGCGGATCATGGTGTCGCGGTCGAAGACCGTGCCGGTGGGATTGTGCGGGGAATTGACGATCAGCATGCGCGTGCGAGGCCCGATGGCGCGTTGGAGGGCGTCGGTGTCGACGGTCCACCCGTTGCCGTCGGCGACCAGCGACACGGCGGTCCGGGTGGCACCGGCGAGAGCGATGGCGGCGGCATAGGAGTCGTAGAACGGCTCGATCAGCAGGACGTCGTCGCCCGGCTCGATCAGACCGAGGAGGGACGCCGAGATCGCCTCGGTGGCACCGACGGTGACGAGTATCTGCGAATCGGGGTCGTAGCTCAGACCGAATCGCGCCGACCGGTCCTCGGCGATGGCAGCGCGCAGCACCGGCATGCCAGGGCCGGGGGAGTACTGGTTGAGGCCACTGGCGATGGCCTGGCGCGCGGCTTCGAGCATGGCGGGTGGGCCGTCGGTGTCGGGGAAGCCCTGCCCGAGGTTGACGGCATTCTTCCGGACGGCGAGCGCGGTCATCTCGGCGAAGATCGTCGATGCGAACGGGCGCAACCGTGCCACTGTGCGCGAGGGGAACGACTCGGACATTCCTGCAGCGTAGTTCACAGACGGCAGCCGGTCGTTCGCCCTGCGTCTGTACTGTGCCTGTCATGCGATTCGGATTGTTCGTGCCACAGGGGTGGCGTCTCGATCTCGTCGGTATCGATCCTTCCCGGCAGTGGAGTGCGATGCGCGACCACGCGCTCGCCGCCGAGGCCGGTCCGTGGGAATCTCTGTGGGTCTACGACCACTTCCATACCGTTCCCACCGCGACCGACGAGGCCACGCACGAGGCCTGGTCGCTGATGTCCGCGTTGGCCGCGTCCACCTCGCGGATCAGGCTCGGGCAGATGTGCACGGCGATGGCGTACCGCAACCCGGCCTACCTGGCCAAAGTTGCTGCCACCGTGGACATCGTGTCGGGCGGCCGCGTCGAGATGGGCATCGGCGGCGGCTGGCACGAGCACGAGTTCCGAGCCTACGGCTACGGATTTCCCTCTGCCGGAGAACGATTGGGCAGGCTCGACGAGGGCGTGCAGATCTTCAAGCAGGCATGGACGGCCGGCGAGGTGTTCCTCGACGGAAAGTACTACGAGATCGACGGTGCAGTGGTGCGACCCCTGCCGTTGCAGGAGGGCGGCATCCCGCTGTGGATCGCGGGTGGCGGCGAGAAGGTCACCCTGAAGATCGCCGCGAAGTACGCCGACTACACCAACTTCGACGGAACCCCCACCGGTTTCGCCACCAAATCCGCTCTGTTGCGTGAACATTGTGCAACCGTGGGTACCGATTTCGATGCCATCGTCCGCTCGGCGAACTACAACGTCGCCATCGGTGCAACCGAGGCCGAGGTGGAAGACCGACTGCGCGCCCTCGAAAGTCGCCTGACCGAGTACGTGGGTGCAGAGAAGGCGCAGGGTGCCCTCGACGCGTACCGCGGGATGCCCGCAGTGGGAACTCCTGAGCAGATCGTCGAGAATCTGACGGCGCTCCAGGAACAAGGGATGACGTACGGCATCTTCTACTTCCCCGAAGCGGCGTACGACCGGTCCGGTATCGAACTCTTCGAGCGCGAGGTGATCCCCGCCCTGGCCTAGGCCGGGGATGCGGTTCGGTTCAGCGCAGGTCGTCGGGAAGATCCGCAGGATCGATGAGCAACTGCTGGTTCTTGGCGGTGCGGACCTTCTCCGACAGGCCGATGTTGGCGTGCAGCAACGCCCACTCGCCCTCGGTGATCTCCTCGACTGCCCGCGCGATGACCCCCGGATCGGTGGTTCCCCATGCGATGGGCATTGCCGTGGCCAACTGCCACGTTCGCCCACCGGTGTTGCGGCCACGGTCCGCGAGAACCGACACCGCAGGCACCTGAGCGCCCCGCTCGACGGCGTGGCCGGGAAGCGTGCGCACGACGCGGGTGATCAACACGTAGTGCGGCTCGTCCACCTCCGGCTTCGCGATGTCGATCAGAGCCAGCAGTATCGCTCCGCTCGGTAGCTTCTCGGCCACCATCGCCGGCACCAGATCGCCTGCAGCATACTGCGATTCGATGGAACCCATCTTTCGGGGTGCCCACAGCATCACCCAGAGCGAGGTGGCCGCACCGATCAGGAACACCGCGCCGAGGATGTACGACCACGGAGCGGCGATCCAGATGAACCAGGCCCCGAGCGCGATGAGGAACACGGCGGTCAGCGCTGCGGAGGAACGCAGCCGACGAAGCTCGGTGAACGTCTCGTTGACCGACTTCGCGTGGGCTACGTCTACAGGGAACTCGAACTTGCGCACAGAGGTATTCCTAGCACGGCCCCGAGTGGACCCGACGTCTCAGATCGCCGGACCGAGCAGATCGTCCGCGTCGGTGATGCGGTAGGCGTAGCCCTGTTCGGCGAGGAAACGCTGACGGTGGGCTGCGTACTCGGCGTCGAGGGTGTCGCGGGAGACCACCGAGTAGAAATGCGCCTGACCGCCGTCGTGCTTCGGCCGGAGCAGTCGGCCGAGGCGCTGCGCCTCTTCCTGTCTGGAGCCGAATGTTCCCGAAACCTGAACTGCCACAGAGGCTTCCGGAAGGTCGATCGAGAAGTTCGCCACCTTGCTCACCACGAGCGTCTGGATCTCGCCCTTGCGGAACGCGTCGAACAGCACCTCACGCTCCTTGTTCTTGGTCGAGCCCTGAATGACCGGAGCGTTCAGCGCTTCACCGAGCTCGTTCAACTGATCGAGATACGCGCCGATGACCAACGTCGGAGCGTCCTGATGTTTGGCGAGGATCGACTTCACGACGGCGATCTTCGTGTGCGCCGTCGAGCACAGCTTGTAGCGCTCCTCGGGCTCGGCGACGGCATAGGACATGCGCTCGGCATCGGTGAGGGTGACGCGAACCTCGATGCACTCGGCAGGCGCGATCCAGCCCTGTGCCTCGATGTCCTTCCACGGAGCGTCGTACCGCTTGGGTCCGATCAGCGAGAAGACGTCGCCCTCGCGGCCGTCCTCGCGGACGAGGGTCGCGGTGAGGCCGAGGCGTCGACGGGACTGCAGATCGGCCGTCATGCGGAACACCGGCGCGGGGAGCAGGTGCACCTCGTCGTAGATCACCAATCCCCAGTCGCGGGAATCGAAGAGCTCCAGGTGCTTGTACTCACCCTTGGTGCGACGCGTGATCACCTGATACGTGGCGATTGTCACAGGGCGAATTTCCTTGCGCTCTCCCGAATACTCGCCGATCTCGTCCTCGGTGAGCGAGGTGCGTGCGATGAGTTCGCGCTTCCACTGCCGACCGGCGACGGTGTTGGTGACCAGAATCAGCGTGGTCGCCTTCGCTCGGGCCATCGCGGCTGCGCCGACCATCGTCTTGCCGGCACCACAGGGCAGTACCACCACTCCCGAGCCACCGGCCCAGAACGAATCGGCCGCCATCTCCTGGTAGTCGCGCAACGTCCAGTTGCCGCCCTCGGTGTCGAGCTCGATGGGGTGAGCTTCGCCGTCGACGTAGCCGGCGAGGTCCTCGGCAGGCCAGCCGATCTTGAGCAGCATCTGCTTGACGTGGCCGCGTTCGGACGGATGCACGATCACCGTGTCCTCGTCGACCATCGCGCCGAGCATGGGTGCAATCTTCTTGTGCCGCATCACCTCTGTGAGCACGGCGCGGTCCAGACTGATCAGGACCAGACCGTGTATCGGGCTCTTGACCAACTGCAACCGGCCGTAGCGCGCCATGGTGTCCACGATGTCGACCAGCAGCGGTTGCGGCACCGCGTAACGCGAGAAGTTCACCAGCGCGTCGACCACCTGCTCGGCGTCGTGGCCCGCGGCACGGGCGTTCCACAGGGCCAGCGGGGTGATGCGATAGGTGTGCACGTGCTCGGGGGCACGTTCGAGCTCCGCGAACGGTGCGATGGCCGCCCGCGCTGCGCCCGCGAGTTCGTGATCGACCTCGAGCAACAGCGTTTTGTCGGACTGGACGATCAGCGGGCCGTCGGTCACGGTTCCTCCTAGAGACATCTGCTGCGCCCGAAAGAGCGCAACTTCTCCATTGTCCACAGGTAGGGGCGCGCGTGCACGTGAGCCCGGTCTACTCGACCAACGCGACCGAGGTGATGCGATGCAGGGTGAAGCGTCGAACCCCACCGGTTGCGGGGTCGAACGCGTCGAGTTGGCCGCCGCCGATGCTGATCGGATCGACGATGCGATGGGTGGCCACGCCCTGGGCGTCGACGTAGCCGATGCTCACGCTCCGTTTGACCTTCGCCGCGGTCTGCAGCAGCGTCATCGTCGCGGTGCTGCTGGCCCGAGATCCGTCGGCGCGCACCACTGCGCCGCCGTTGCCTGCCGCCCTGTCGGCTGCGCGCATTCCACGCACCAACGAACCCAGCTGTTCCTCGGTCGGGACGGCCGGAGTGCGGAACGTCTGGCGTGGCCGCCTGGCCGATACCCTCGACCCGCGGGCACGCAGATCGACGATGGTGCCGGACGAGTCCTCGCCCGCAGGCGCGAATCCCGCTCCGGCCAGGACCGTGAGCACCTCGGCGAGCGGGGCCTGTGAGATCGCGACGGTCGGAGCCAGTGCCCTCAGGGCCAGGGATTCGGCTGCCGGCGACGCCATCACCTCGGCCAGCAGGGCCGGGTCCTCGCATCGAACGAACGACGCGGCGACGCCCGCTCGTAGGCGGCCGTGCCGACGAGCCACGTCGTCGATCAGGTAGGTCAGGGCCTGGGGTACCGGCGTTCGCGAGTGGGTGGCGAACAACGAGTGCAGTTCGGAGGCGGTCAGTCCGACGTCGAGGGCGCGGCGCAGGCTGGTGTCGCTGATCCGGTACATCGTGGCTGCGCCCGCGGACTCCACGTCGGCGACCAGTTCGATTCGATCCTGTAGTTCGGGTTCGAGGGGTCCGGGTGCCACCAGGGTGAGGTCGGCCTGCACCAGGACGTAGTCGATGGGCTCGGGCAGCGTCGCGCGCATGTCGGCCTCGGCGTTGCCGTCGTGCAGCAGGGAGCGTCCCGGGGTCGAGATCGCCCCGCGGGCGACGATGCCGAGAGCCGTTGCTTCGGCGAGAACATGTCCGACGGGGGTGACGCCGAAGCGTCCCGACCACCGGGGTCGACGCCACGCCAGGGTGCGGGCGAGATCGGCGGGCTGTGCTGCGTGTCCGCTGCCGAGTTCGGCGAGCAACTCGAGAATCATCCGTCGATCCCGGGGTGCGGCCGGGGATCGGACTTCGTCGGACAGGGCGGCGATGGGCTTGTCGTTGGGGTCACGCATCCCGATGACCCACGGTGCCCGTGGCACTTCGAGCCAGGCGGAGGCGAGGGTGTGCCAGCGGGCAGCGGGGGCCGCGGTGAGCCACGCGTCGACGGCGGGTGTGGGTGCCCAGTAGTCGTCGCCGTTGTCGGACGCAGGCACCGGGTCCGGTGTTCCGCTCGAGATGAGATGGGCGGCGGCCAGTAACTCGACGAGGATGCTCACTCGATCGTCGTCGAGGCCGGTGGCCTTGGTGATCTTGCGGAGCTCGCGCACTCCGAGGCCGCCGGCCTTGAGGGCGGGTGCAGGCGAGGCCGACAACGCCTCGATCACGGCCACGCAGTGTCGGTTCAGCTCCAGTGCCTCTCCCGCGGCAGCGGCGTCGACATCGGCGAGCGAATAGGTGCTGGTGGCGAGCTTGGGTTCGGCGAGCGAGCGTGGGTCGGACATCGGTTCGCCGCGCAGGATCTGCCCGACCTGGACGGGAAGCTCGACGGTTTGCTCGTCCAACCAGATCAGTAGGCCTGCGGCGAGCAGCTTCTGGACGGGTCGATCGGGCGGTGTTCCCGGTGCGGCGTCTCGGGTGCGGCCGGTCGGGGACGATCTGGCGAGGGTGTCGAGAAGGCTGCGTTCGCCGTCGCCGAGCTCGGCCAGAGCCGCGGTGATGTGTGATTCGGTGAGGTTGTCGACCGGGTCGAGTGCGCGGCCGATGCGCCACGGCACCGCGTCCGCCGCGGTGGCGCTGATTCGGAAGCCGGCTGCATCGCCCCACACCAGCAGGCGTTCGCGCAGCTGGGCCAGTGCCCTGTCCACGCTCTTGGCCGGTGCGCGTTTGGCGACCACTGCCAGCAGCGCGGCGCGAGTGACGGGTCGTTCGTACGCTTCCTCGATGGCGAGGATCTCGAGGATCGTCAGGGCCAGGGTGTCGAGGGTGTCCGCGGTGTGCAGGATCGATCGGCGCTGCTCGGCCCGTCCGGCCAGCACGGCCAGGGATGCGGGCGGCGGCGCGGTCAGATCCGGACGCAGCGACATGGCCTTGATCAGCTCGGCGTCGCTGCGAGCTGCGATCCATTGCGGCAGATCAGGAGGCGTGTCGGTGTGTCGGTGCGCAGTCGTGTCGGTCATCGTCTATCAGATTAGAGACCTGGGCTGGTGCTCGCCGCAGGGCAGGTGTCAAAATGGGCCCATGGTGAACAAGTCGAAGAAGCCCTATGTCGATCCAGGCTGGCCGGACACCGCTCGCGGTGACCACGCGGTGACCGAACTCTCGTCCGCTCGATCGGGTGGCTTGTCACCCTTCGGCGAGGACACCGAGTTCCCGCTGCCCGTCGAAGACCTGCCCTATGCCCACCCGGTGACCGTGGTCAATCGCTGATTGCGGACCTCGAACACGAAAAAGCCCCCGACGATCGTCGGGGGCTTTTCTCGTACGAGCTCGAACTGCCGTGCAGCCTACTGGGGCAGGAATGCCTTGTTGGCCTGGTAGAAGTTCACGATCTGCGGATCGAGCTGGATGCCCTGAGCCGCGTTCTGCACGAACGCTGCGATCTGCGGATCGTTGGTGATGTTCTGGACGGCGGTGACGATGCCTTCGACGACCTCGGCCGAGCTGTCCACGGCCGGGATGGACGTCAGGTCGGGGAGAGCGGGAACCTCCGGTGCCTTCGGGGTGACCGGAACGCTGCGCTCGGTGGGCGCGCTGTTCAGGCCGAGGCTCGAGGAGCAGGACGGCCATGCGCCCCAGCCCTGCGAGTCGAGGACCTTCTCCGCCACTGCGATCTGCTCTTCGCGGCTGGCCTGGTTGGCCGTGGCCGCGTACTGCTGGCCGCCGTGTGCGTTCCAGGTGCTGGGGGAGAACTGCAGCCCGCCCTGGAAGCCGTTGCCGGTGTTGATGCCCCAATTGCCGCCGGCTTCACACTGTGCCAGGCGGTCCCAGTCGGAATCCGGTGCCGCGTTGGCGGTGCCGGTGAAGGCGATGCTCGCGGTGCCCATGATGGCTCCGGTGACTGCCACCTTCGCGACGGTCTTGCCAGTGGTGCTCGGCTTGCGATGACGTCCGCTCATACGAGTTGAAATCCTCTCCACACGCGCCTGCGAGGTCAGCTGTCGGGTTCGGGCTGAGAGGTAGCCCGGCCTTTTCGCTCACTCCTCGGAATGAGCAATTGGGCTTAACCCCAAGGGAAGTCGGGGCGGCTTCGTGAGCCGCTACAACTTCCCGGTTGTCCGTGGAGGACGTGGGTCCCCCGTCCTCGTCCCCTGGGTGATCGTCGAGGGTGTTCCGGTTCCCGCGGGACGAGGTTTGGCGCTGCGGGCCGGAATTCGGCCGAACTCTCCGGCCGCTGCTGACCGTACTGAAATTCCCGCCTTACGTCACTATTTGGTAACTGTCGATTTCGGGGCGTCGTCGAGAGCGCATTTCGTACCTGTTTCGGGTCTCTCGAGTCGGCCCAGCTAGTGGACGTGCCGGGCATTGAACCCCTGTCCGTTGCCTGTCTGTTACCCGAGCGTGATGTGATGGAAGTCACATCGGCGTCGCCTCGTTCGAGAGGTCACCGAACGGCAACGATGTCCTTGCCGAGGGGCATGAGGGATACGGGAATCATCTTGAGGTTCGCGATCGCCAACGGGATGCCGATGATGGTGATCGCCATCGCGAGCGCAGTGAGCACGTGAGTCAGGGCCAACCACCAACCGGCCAGAATCAGCCAGAGCACGTTCCCGATGAGCGCGCCCGATCCGGACCCCGGCTTGTCGACGATCGTCGACCCGAACGGCCACAGCGCGTAGACGCCGATGCGGAACGACGCGATCCCGAACGGGATCGTCACGATGAGGATGCACAGCAGCAGTCCGGCGAGGAAGTAGCCGAGCGCCAGCCACAGGCCGCCGAAGACCAGCCAGATGATGTTCAGAATCAATCGCATGGTCAGCGCGCCCGTCGTCCGGATGCCAGCGCGTACACCAGGGCCAGCAGGAAGCCGGTCGGCGCGGAGAACATGGCCGTCAGATACAGCCCCAGTGGGGGCTTGGCGTCGGAGAAGATCGGAAACATCAGGATCGCGACGATGGCGACGAGGCCGATCGCGAACAGGGTCAGCGCGATGCGCAGCAGGGCGGTGCTGCTCTTACGGGTCGTTGTGTCCACGTACCCCACGGTAGTGCGAAGCGGGGCGCTGTGAGGAGCACGGTGCGGGAACAACTCGAATGCTCTATCCGGGCTCACCGCGCTAGACTGAAGTATTCGCGTCCTACGTTCTCGTGGGGCGCGAAACTTGTGCGGGCCGACCATCGGTCCCACGACCAACGCAACTATCGACAGCAACAGATGAACGGGTGAGCTCAGTGCCGACCGGCAAGGTGAAGTGGTACGACGTCGACAAGGGATTCGGATTCCTCTCGCAGGAGGAAGGCGAGGACGTCTACGTGCGTTCCTCGGCGCTGCCCGAGGGCGTCGAAGGCCTCAAAGCCGGCCAGCGGGTCGAGTTCGGGATGGCCGCGGGCCGCCGCGGGCCGCAGGCACTGAGCCTGAAGGTCCTCGAGCCCGCACCGTCGGTGCGTCAGAACACCGGCAGCACCCGCCGCGAACCCGTCGAGCGCAAGCACACTCCCGACGAACTGCACGGGATGGTCGAGGACATGATCACGCTGCTCGAAGCGACCGTGCAGCCCGAGCTCCGCAAGGGCAAGTACCCGGACCGCAAGATCGCGCAGCGCATCTCCGAGGTGGTCCGGGCCGTCGCCCGCGAGCTGGACAGCTGATCCCGGGGAGGAACTACGGGCGCGTGCCGATCGACCAGATGGCGTGGCTGACGAAGCCCTCCTGATTGGTGTCGGTGTCGATGATGCCGGTGGGCAGACGAATTTCGATCCCCAGCAGGGTCCGGTCGCTGTCGTCCGTGGTGGGCACCGTGACGCTGAGCCTGGTTCCGGGTTCGTTGAACTCGCTGTCCTCGACGACGTTCCCGCTGTCGTCGCCGTAGACCCGGGCAAGCACCCACGGCGCCGAGTAGACGGCCTCGGGGAGTGAGAGCTGCACCGTCGGGGCCTTGCCGACCTCGATTTCGGTCGTCTCGCCGACATTGGTGCACAGCGGGTCGGTGACGGCGCAGTACAGGTACGGCTCCACTTCGACGGCCCGGCCGTTGGCGTAGGCGGAGACGGTCGGTTCCTTCTCCGGTGCGTTCCCGATCAACAGTGCGAGGACCGCGACGAACGCGGCGGCGACGACGAACAGACCAGCGACGGTCAGGGCGGCGATCTTCTTGGTACGGGGAGCGAGATTCACTTGGTCACGTTTTCGCCGAAGGAACCGTCGGACACTTCTTGTTCGACGTGGTCGGGGCGGTTGCCGCCGAAGCCGGGCAGAAGCGATCTGCCGCGGTAGGTGAGGAATGTCTGCACGAGCCCGATCGTAAGCAACACCGAGACCACCGTGAAACCGAGCCAGTACTCGGTGGGGAGCAGGACGCCGAGCGTGCCGCCGAGGACCCAGCACAGCTGCATAACGGTTTCCGAGCGGCCGAATCCCGACGCGATCGATTCCGGCGGCAGGTCGGCCTGGAGCGACGCGTCGAGGGAGACCTTGGCGAGTGCGCTGGCGCTCGACGCGACGAGCGCGGCCACCGCCGCGGTCAGCAGGCTGTCGGTGATGGCAGCGACCACGGCCACCACGGTCACGGCGATGGTGCACCGCAGGACGACCAGGGACGGCCGACCGAGCTTGATCCTGGCACCGAGCGCGTTGCCCGAGAAGTTGCCGAGACCGGCGGCGGCCCCGACGAGTCCGAGCATCGCAGCCTGCTGAAGCGGCTCGTGTTCGGTACGGGACTTGGCGACGAACGCGATGTAGAGCGTGAGGAACCCGGTGAGAACCCGGATGGTGCCGTTGCCCCACAGACCGACGATGACCGCGCGGCCGAGGGGCTGTCTGCGGTTCTTGGTGCTGCCCGACGTCGGCGGGGCCGAGACCGTGCGGCGGAGGTTCTCGGTCGGGGCACCGCTTCCGGCGTAATCGCGTCCACCGTGCTGATCGGCGTGGTAGCTCAGGGTCGCGGGCACTTCGCCCTCGGTGATCTCGACCCAGGACGGGATGCGCATGCTCAGATACGCGCCGAGCACGGTGATCGCGGCGACGAACCACAGGGCTCCCGGTGAACCTGCGACGAACGCGATGCCGCCGGCGAGCGCGCCGGCAGCGATGGTGCCGCCGAGCAGACCGAACACCGTCAGACGGGAGTTGACGCGAACGAGGTCGATCTCCGGCGGCAGTACTCGCGGCGTCACCGCGCTCTTGAGCACCGCAAAGGACTTGCTCAGGACGAGCATGCCGAGCGCGGCCGGATACAACACCCAGCTGTCGAAATTGAACACCAGCACCACCGCCAACACGGTGCGCAACCCGAACGAGGTGGCCAGCGCGATGCGACGGCCGTGCTGCAATCGGTCGAGCAGTGGCCCGATGAGCGGCGCGATCAGCGCGAACGGTGCGATGGTGATGACGAGATACAGCGCGACCTTGGTCTTGTCCTCACCGGTGGCAGCCGAGAAGAAGAGCGTGTTGGCCAATGCGATCGCCAGGGCGGCGTCCGAAGCGAAGTTCGCCATGGTGGCGTACGTGAGTGCGGTCAGACCGGACTTGTCGGCACCGTCCGCCTTCGCGGCTCGCTGGAAGGACGCGATGCCCTTGCCGGTCAGCTCGCGGCCGCGCATGGCGGCGACGCGGGTGACGGTCAGCTTCTTGGGCATCGGCGGCGGCTTGCGTGCGCCGGCCCTGCCACGCGCGGCAGTGATCTGCTCGGTACGCGGCGGGTGCAACGGCGGCAACGGCTGACGCCGACTCGGAACATGGGTGGACGTCAGGGGAACAGCGGGCGGGTAGTTCGCCAGACCGGGGTGCTCGGTGGGGTCAGGAGCGGAGCCTGCGGAGTGACCGGTGGGGTCGGGAGCGGAGCCTGCGGAGTGACCGGTGGGGTCGGGAGCGCCGTTGCGCTCGGGGTCGTCCGCACCCGGTGGGGTGTGGGGGAGACGTGGATCGGTCACGGGTCAATTCTGTCCTACCGGCGCGGTATCGGTGAATCGCACCTCGAAGATCTTGGGCCAGTATTTGCCGGTCACGAGGAACCGGTCGGTGCCGGGGATCTGTGCGATGCCGTTGAACACGTCGGCACCGCCTCGTTCGGTGGCCGACATCGAATTCCACAGTGGGGTGCCGTCGATCACGGCGGTCACCGTGCCGGTCGCGGGATCGATGCGCATGATGTCGAATGTCTGCCACACGTTGGCGTACACCGATCCGTCGTCGGCGCATTCGAGTTCGTTCAGTCGCTCGACCGGATTGCCGTCGAGCGTGACGTTCACGGTGGACTCGACGTCGAACGACGTGGGATCGCGGAAGGTGAGGGTGGACGAGCCGTCGCTCATCACGAGGCGGTCGTCCGGTGTCTGCGTGCACAGCCCCCAGCCCTCGCCGTCGTAGTTCACCCGGCGTCGCTCGGCCAGAGTGTTCGGGTCTCGGGCGATCGCGACGCCGTTCTGCCAGGTGATCTGCCACAGGGTGTCGCCGTCGACGGTGATGCCTTCGCCGAACAGGTCGGCCGGCAGATCCACGCGATCGAGTTCGGTCATGGTCTCGAGCGAGGTCCGCCTGACGAACGAGGAGCCTTCCAGTCCGGTGCCCTCGTAGAGGACGTCGCCGTCGATCTCGAAGCCCTGGGTGAATGCGTCGTCGCCGCGGTCGTATTCGCGCACGATCTCTGTCGTCAGGGCCGGAACCGAGTCGGAGGTCACCGGGGCCGGCTGCGTCGACGACGAGCAGGCGGACACAGCCAGCAGCGAGGTGACTATGGCGGCGTAGGTGCGAGCGCTGGCGGTCATTGCACCCATGATGGCAGCCCGAACTGGGCGTCACCGAGTCGATGCGGCAAACTGAATGTGTGAGTTTCGTATCTTCTCCAGAGCTCGATTCCATCCGCCCCGTCTTGGCCGATGCCGTGGACCTCGCGCGGCAGGCTCTGCTCGACCTGGGAGAGGGCGGTGTCGGGGAGTACCTCGGGGTCACCGCTGAGGACGCCAGTGCGGCCACTCACCGGTTCGCCAGCGATCTCGAGGGGTACCGAGGATGGCAGTGGGCCGTCGTGGTCGCCGCCCCGGAGGACGCGGACCACGCCACGATCAGTGAGCTGGTTCTGCTTCCTGGCCCCGATGCTCTCGTGGCTCCGTCCTGGGTGCCGTGGGACGAGCGCATCCGTCCCGGCGACCTGGGACCGGGCGATCTGCTCTCTCCGCGTCAGAACGATCCGCGGCTCGTGCCGGGGTACATGGCATCCGGTGACCCTGCGATCGACGAGGTGGCAGGCGAGATCGGTCTGGGCCGAACACAGGTCACCAGCCTCGAGGGACGCCTCGACGCTGCCCAGCGGTGGCACGACGGTGATTACGGTCCCGATACCGAGATGGCCAAGGCCGCGCCGTCGACCTGCGGGCTCTGCGGCTTCTATCTCCCCATCGCCGGCTCGCTGTCGGCCGCATTCGGGGTGTGCGGCAACGAATTCGCCGCCGACGGACGCGTGGTGCACGCCGAGTACGGCTGCGGTGCGCACTCCGACACCGAACTCCCCACCGGGGCCGGATCGCCACAATTCGAGCCGTACGACGACGCAGCACTCGACGTCATCGCAACGCCGGTTCCCCCGGTGAAGCCGGCCGACAGCGTCGAGACAGCCGACAGCGTCGAGACAACGGACAGCGTCGAGACCGCCGACAGCGTTGAGACCGCCGACAGCGTCGAGACAGCGGACTCTGTCGAGACAATTGAATCGGCCGATACGGTCGAGACGACCGACACCGTCGAGACGACGAAAGTCACCGAGGCTGCCCCGGTAGAGTCCGCGGCTGCCGATCTCGTTGCGTCCGACGAGGCCGACACAGTGGCCGATGATGCCACGACCAACACCGATCGCGCTGCGCAGGAAGAGGATTCGGCATCTCCGAGCTGATCGATCCGTTCGATACCGGGTCGTTGCGGGAGTCTGTTCTCGCGGCGTGGGGCTCGTCGCCCACCCGGCTTCGGGAGGATTCGGCGTCCGAGTCCGATCTGGTGCGCGGGGGCTACCGCGACCGGCTGTTGACCGAGCTCGCGCAGAACGCAGCGGATGCTGCCCGACGCGCCGGTGTCCCGGGTCGCATGGCGGTCTGGACCGATCACGCCGGTGCCGTCCATGTGGCCAACACCGGTGCTGCGCTGGATGTTTCGGGTGTGCATGCGTTGACCGCCTTGAGGGCGTCGGGCAAGACTGCTGCGGATTCGGGCGTCGGACAGTTCGGGGTCGGGTTCACCGCCGTGCGGTCGGTGTCCGACGAGATCGAGGTGCGATCCCGCAACGGCGGCGTGATGTTCAGCGCGCATCGCACGCTCGAGGCGCTGCGTGAGCGAGACATGCGTACGCCCGACACCGGCGTGCCGGTGCTGCGGCTCGCGTGGCCGGTCGCCGTCCCGCCCACCGATGGGTTCGACACCGAGATCGTGCTGACGGTGCGAGCCGACGCGGCAGCGAATTCTGTCGCCGCGGGCTTCGCGGACGAGGCGGTCGACCTGCTGCTCGAACTGGAGGCGCTGAACTCCATCGAGATCGATGGTGTCGTGATCGACTGCGTCAGAACGACACTCGATGACAGCAGCGCCGAGATCACGATCGGATCGCGAACTTGGCGGCAGTTCGTCACCCCGGCGGCGCGCTGGCTCGCTCCGGTCGTCGACGGTGTGCCCGTTCCCTCGCCGCCCGACGTCTTGCGCGCGCCGACTCGCTCGGACGAGCTGATGTCGTTGCCCGCGTTGGTCATTGCCGATGTGCCGATGCAGCCCGATCGGCGGCGCGTGTTGCCGGGTGTCTCGTTCGACGCGGTAGCGCACGGGTACCCGGACTTCGTGGCCTCGCTGCCTGCCGGGTCGAGGGCGTCGTTCGTACCCGAAGTCGGATTCGCGCGCAGTGAGGTCGACGGCGCACTGCGTGAACTGATCTTCCGTCGATTGTCCAGTGCGCCATGGCTTCCCGGTGCCGACGGACGTGACCTCGTGCCCGAGCAGGCGAACGTCATTGCGGACGCCACCGAGGAACTCGTCTCGGCGCTGGTCGACGTCGTACCGAATCCGGTCGACGCGTCGCTGTCGGGTGCGCGGCATGCATCGGCGCTGTCGGCGGTGGGTGTGCGCCGGATCGGGTTGGCGAGGCTGGCGGAGATGGTCGGTGGGCTCGATCGCGAGCCGAGTTGGTGGCGGCGAGTGTACGACGCCTTGACCCCGCTCGTGGTCGATGGCGTGGCTGCGGAAGAGCTTGCCGCGCTGCCTGTTCCGCTCGCAGACGGTCGTACGGTGACCGGCCCGCGCACGACGGTGATCGGCTCCGATGCCTCTGCCGCGGTCACCTGGGTCCGGCTGGTGCATCCGGACGCGGTGAGTTCGCTGCTCACACGCTTGGGTGCTCGGGAGGCGACTGCGACCGAACTGCTCAGCGACCCGGCACTCGAGGCGGCTCTGGACGATCTCGACTGGGACGAGAGCGAGGAGGTCGACCGGCTGGTCGATGCCGTGCTCGCGCTGGCGGGAGAGGCGGGTGAGCTACCGAGTTGGCTGGGCGGCCTGCCCCTCGCGGACGACGAGGGCGAATTGCGCAGCGCCGACGAATTGTTGCTTCCCGGAGCGCCGTTGGCGGATCTGCTGGTTCAGGACTCGCCGTTCGGTGTTCTCGCGTCCGCGGTGGTGGACAGGTTCGGTGAGCGTGCGCTGCGTGCAGTGGGAGTCGGGTGGGGATTCTCGGTGGTGCGTGACGAGCTGCCGACCGGGCCTGATCACGATCTCGACGACGAGGCGGCGTGGTGGTCGAGTCTGTCCGATGAGCCGGAGACACTTCTCGCGGTCCGGGATCTCGACCTCGTTCGATCTGACGCATGGACCGAGGCCCTGACGGTGCTACTCGACGATCCCGTTACCTGTGCGGCACTGGTCGATCGTGAGGGCTACACCGCGTGGTGGCTCAGGCGTCATGCACGACTGCACGATTCGCGTCCGATCGAGTTCCGAGCGCCTTCGGACGAGACGTTCGCCGGGTTGCTCGATCCGCTGGATCATCCGCGTGCCGCCGAACTGCGGGCGGTGCTCAGTGCGTCGAACTGCGAGAACGCCGATACTGCCCGCGTGTTGCTGGCGGCGCTGTCGGATTCGCAGCGCACCCCGACTCCCGCGGTGATCGCGCGAACCCACACGCTCATCGCCACCGCTGTTGCAGAGCAACGCATCGAGGTCTCGGACATCGATCCACCGGATCGCGTCCGCACGCTCGGCGGCACAGTCGTGGACGCGTCGGATGCGCTGGTGATCGACGCTCCGTGGCTGGCGAGCGTGGTGCCGCCGGAGGTCGCCGTGCTCTCGGACATGGCAACCGCTGCCGCACTGGCCGATGTTCTGGACGTCGGGCAGGCGTCGGAGGCGATCGGCGGAGAAGTGATCGGCGTAGGACGCGTCAGCTCGTGGGATCGTGAACCGGGAGCCGTGTTGGCCTGTGCCGTAATGGGATTGCCGCTGCCGTCAGGAGGGGTGGTGGTCCATCACGAGCTGGTGGTTCGGCTGTCCGGTGACGTGAGCGGAGATCGAGAAGTGCCGTGGTGGGTGACCGCCGACGGAACGGTCCACTGCACGCAGAGTTGGGAGCGACCTCGTGGGGCTTGACGGTGTGATCCTGGACTGGATGGTCGAGCATCGAGTCGGTTGGGTCACGACGATGTTCTGGATCATCACCACGGTGGGCAACACGGTGTCGATGTTTCTGTTGTCCACGGTGATCGTGGGTGCGTTGCTTCGCGTCGGACGCAGATCGGATGCCGTTGTCGTCGCGGGCTCGATGCTGACCGGGTGGGGTCTGATGAATGCGCTCAAATTCGCGTTCGCGCGGGAGCGTCCACCGATTCCGGAGCGGCTGGTGGACATTGCGAGCCATTCGTTTCCGTCGGGCCACGCGATGGTGTCGATGGTGCTTGCCACGGTGGCGATCGCGGTGATGTTGCGATCGCCTGCTCCGTGGCTGCATCGGCCGGCCCTGCTCGTACTACCTGTGGTCGCGTCCCTGCTGATCGGATTCTCTCGGATCTACCTGGGTGCGCACTGGACCACGGACGTGCTGGCCGGCTGGGTGTTCGGTGCCCTGTGGGGGCTGGGGTCGATCTATGCCGTCAGGCTGATCAGCGCGAGAAATCGGAGCGCTGGGCGATGACGAGCAGCTCGTCGCGCATGGCCGGGCTGGAGACAGCGTTGGCGCGTGCGTAGAGGGCGCGGAGCGAGCGGACGTGGTTGCGGCGGTTGCGGTACTGAGAGACGAGCTTCATGGCCTGGCTTTCGTGGATCTAGTGGTTATCTGAACTGACATAACCCATGGTCCACGTTAACTTTGTGTTACTCAACCGGCTGACGGGTTAGTTTGCCCACGTCAGGGGCGGTGCGGTGACCGGGCTAACGTGATCCTGATCTCAATCGAGGCCTCGTTGGGCGGTTTTGCTTCCGCGACGTGACGCCGCTCTCTGCGCGAGGAAGATTCCGAACCCTACTGCACCCACGGCGATACCGGACCAACACGTCGCCAGTGCGTCGTCGGTGCGCTCTCCGGTGGCGGTGAACACCACCAGCGCGACGATCCAGCCGAGTATGCCGATCGTCAACACCGGCACCGGATCGGTGAGGCTGCGCGGAATCTGGGGGAGGTGGGCCACGAAATCACGCTACGCCACTGCGTTGGTCTCGGTTGCGTCGCTGCAGTTACCCAACTGCTTCGGTGTGCTTTATCGTTCGCTCATGCAATTGTCGTCGCGGCTACTCGACAACTACTTCAAGATCACCGAACGCGGCTCGACGGTCGGATCCGAGGTTCGAGGTGGCGTGGTCACGTTCGTGGCCATGGCGTACATCGTCGTCCTCAATCCGCTGATCCTGGGCAGCTTCTCCGCCGACGACGCAGCGGCCAAGACGGACGTACTCGGCAACATTCTGCCGGTCGCCCAGGTCGCCGCCGTCACGGCGCTCGTGGCCGGATTCATGAGCATCGCCTTCGGCATCATCGCCAATTACCCCTTCGGCATCGCAGCGGGCCTCGGCATCAACACCCTGCTCGCGGTGACAATCGCGCCGCAGGTGACGTGGCCCGAGGCGATGGGGCTCGTCGTCATCGACGGCATCATCATCGTGCTGCTGGCCGTCACCGGGTTCCGCACCGCGGTATTCAACGCAATCCCGCCGGAGCTGAAGGCGGCGATCGCCGCCGGTATCGGCGCGTTCATCGCGTTCATCGGATTGGTCGACTCGGGCTTCGTGCGTCGCATCCCCGACGCCGCAGGCACGACGGTTCCCGTCGGGCTCGGTATCGACGGGTCCATCGCGTCGTGGCCGACGGTGATCTTCGTGTTCGGGCTGCTGCTGATGGGTGTGCTCGTGGTGCGCAAGGTACGCGGCGGACTGCTGATCGGCATCGTCGTCACGACGATCTTCGCGGCGATCGTCGAGGCCGTCACCGATGTGGGGCCCTCCAACGGCGTCGACCCCAAGGGGTGGAATCTGTCGGTGCCGCAGTTGCCGAGCCAGTTGGTGCAGTCTCCCGATCTGTCGCTGGTCGGCAACGTCGATCTCTTCGGAGCGTTCACGCGCATCGGCGTGCTCGCCGCGAGCCTGCTGGTCTTCACGCTGGTGCTCGCGAATTTCTTCGATGCGATGGGCACGATGACCGGCTTGGGCAAGGAAGCGAAGCTGGACAAGGACGGGACCCTGCCGAACATCGGAAAGGCACTGGTCGTCGAGGGAGCAGGAGCGATCGTGGGAGGCGGTGCTTCGGCGTCGTCGAACACGGTGTTCGTGGAATCGGCGTCCGGAATCGCCGAGGGGGCGCGTACCGGACTGGCCAACGTCGTCACCGGACTGCTCTTCCTGCTGGCCATGTTCTTCACCCCGCTCACGGCCGTGGTTCCGATCGAGGCGGCTGCGCCTGCGCTGGTCGTGGTGGGTGCCCTGATGATCGGGCAGGTCCTCGACATCGACTTCCGCCGGTTCGACTACGCACTGCCCGCCTTCCTGACCATCGTGGTGATGCCCTTCACGTACTCCATCGCCAACGGGATCGGCGTCGGTTTCATCACCTGGGTCGTACTTGCGGTCGGTTCCGGTCGCGCGAAGTCGGTTCATCCCCTGTTGTGGATCGTCGCGTTGCTGTTCGTCGCATATTTCGCCGTCGGACCCATCACCGAGGCGGTTACATGACGCATGGTCGGTACCAGGGCGTATTCTCTGCGCTGTGACGTCGGGAAATGGTGTGAAGGACAATCGGAAATTGGCAAGCGACCTGTCGCTTGCGGTGGTGAGGCTGACTCGCCACCTTCGGGGTAGGCGAGTGGACTCGCAAGTCTCGCTCACTCAGCTGTCGGCTCTGGCCACGCTGAGTCGGGAGGGCGATATGACGCCGGGTGCATTGGCCGCGCGGGAGAAGGTCCAGCCGCCGTCGATGACACGGGTGATCGCATCGTTGGCCGAACTGGGCCTGGTGGCGCGCACCCCCCATCCCACCGACGGGCGGCAGGTGATCGTCTCGCTCTCACCGGCCGGTCGAGAACTGATCGCCGACGAGGCCAGTGCCCGCGAAGCATGGATGACGGCGCAGCTCGCAGGCCTCGGTCCCGAGCAACTCGACACACTCCGTGACGCGGTAGCGATCATCGGGGCCCTCGTCAGCGACTCCGAGTAGTTACCTAGGTTTATTATTTGAACGGTGGCCCCTGCTTCCCGTACCCCCGGCTCGACGATGTTCGCTGCTCTGAAGACCCACAACTACCGATTGTGGGCGTCGGGGCAGATCGTCTCGTTGGTCGGCACGTGGATGCAGAGGGTCGCCCAGGACTGGCTCGTTCTGACGCTGTCCGGCGGAAACGGCTTCGCCGTCGGCATCGTCATGGCCCTGCAGTTCGGACCGACGCTGTTCCTCTCGGTCTGGGGTGGGGTCCTGGCAGACCGCTACGACAAGCGCAAGCTGCTGATGATCACCCAGGTCTTCGCCGCGGTCTGCGGTCTGGTGCTCGGCGTCCTCGACGTCGGGGGGATGGTCGAACTCTGGCACGTCTACGTCATCGCATTCGTCCTCGGCTGCTCGTCGGCGATCGACGCTCCGGTACGGCAATCGTTCACCATCGAGATGGTCGGCAAAGAGACCCTCGCCAATGCGATCGCGTTGAACTCGATGACCTTCAACATGGCGCGCATCGTCGGCCCTGCCGTGTCCGGAGTACTGATCACCCTCGTCGGCACCGGCTGGGTGTTTCTCATCAACGCCGTGTCGTTCGCGGCGGTCTTCGGTGCCCTCGTGGCGATGAACGTCGGTCAGCTCTTCCGCGTCGAACCCGCCCCACGCGCCAAAGGGCAGGTGCGAGAGGGCTTTCGTTACGTCTGGGGGCGCGGTGACCTACGAGTACTGCTGGCCACGGTCTTCATGGTCTCGACGTTCGGCCTCAATTTTCCGCTGAGTCTGTCGGTGTTGGCGCGCAACACGTTCGGTAGCGGGGCAGACGCCTACGGTCTGCTCTCGACAACCCTGGCCGTGGGCACATTGGCCGGCGCGACCCTGGCGGCGCGGCGGGCGAGCGCGCCGCGCCTGCGGCTGTTCATCGGTGCCGTCATCGCGTTCGGAGCCTTCGAGTTGATCGTCGGATTGATGCCCAACTACCTGCTCGTCGCACTTCTGCTGATACCCACGGGTGCCCTGACGTTGACGTTCACGACGTCGGCGATGAACATTCTGCAGATGTCGGTGCCGTCCGACATGCGCGGACGCGTGATGGGCATCTACATGCTGTGCTTTCTGGGCGGAACTCCGCTCGGCAGCCCGGTGCTAGGCTGGCTCGCCGACGTCCTCGATCCACGCGCACCACTGGTGTTCGGCGGCGTCATCTCGCTGGCGACGGGGCTGTTCGCGGCCGTGTATCTACTGCGGCACAACAATTTGCGGATCACGGTGGTGCCGCCCGCAGACGGGCACCGGCTGCCCACCCTCGACACCGTGGCCGCCACCGCGAAGGTGTGAGGCGTTCAGATCCAGCCGTGGCGTCGGGCGAGAGCGCAGGCCTCGTGCCGGTTCGCTGCACCCAGTTTCGCAGCCGCCGCAGACAGGTAGTTGCGAGTGGTGCCGGGCGAAAGATGGGCGCGCCGTGCGATCTCCGCGATCGACGCGCCGTCGGCGGCGAACTCGAGCACATCGGCCTCGCGCGGTGTCAGCGGCGAGTCTCCGGCCCCGATGGCTTCGGCGGCCAGCGTCGGGTCGACGTAGCGCCCGCCGCCGTGCACGGTGCGCACCACGTCGGCCAGAGTGGCGGCCGAGGTGGTCTTGGGGAGGAAACCGCGCACGCCTGCTTCGAGCGCCTTCTTGAGGTAGCCCGGCCGGCCGTGGCTGGTGACTATGATCGACGCGCAGTCGGGCAGCGTCTCGGCGATCTTCTGGGCCGTCTCGATGCCGTCGATTCCGCCCATCTGCAGGTCCAGCACGGCCACATCGGGGGAGAGCGAGGCTGCGGCGGTCAGCGCCTTCTCCCCGGAGTCGGCCTGCCCGACGATCTCGATGTCGTCCTCGAGATCGAGCATGGTTGCCAGCGCAGCACGGATGAGATTCTCGTCGTCGGCCAAGAGAACTCGGATCATGGTGTGGTCCTTGCGTTCTGGGGCGAGGTCGGCAACGCCGCAGTGAGGGTGAATTCGTCGGTGGTCTGCTCGGTGTGCAGGGTACCGTCGACGGCGACCAGCCGTTCTCGCAGTCCGCTCAGGCCTGTGCCGTCGTCGCGGCCGGTCGATGGCTGCGGATGATCGTTGATCAGTCGAATACTGTTGTCGGTCAGCTCGATCCGGCAATAGGTGGCCTCGGAGTGACGCAGAATGTTCGTCACACCCTCACGGACCACCCACGCGGCGGCCTCGGCTGCGCGCTCGTCGAGCATCGAGGTTTCACCGACGAGCTCGGTGGCGATGCCCGCGGCGGACAGCAGGGATCGAGCGCCGTCGAGTTCCGAGGCCACATCGATCGATCGATAGCCGCGGACCAGCTTTCGGGCGTCGGCCATGGATTCCTGGGCCAGAATGCGAACCTCGTCCATCTGGGCCGCAGCTCGATCGTCACCTCGACGCGCCAGTGCCGCGGCGAGTTCGCTCTTGACCGCGATGGCCGAGAGTGCGCGGCCGACGACGTCGTGCAGATCTCGCGAGAATCGCAGACGCTCCTCGGCAACGGAGAGCGCGGCAGCAGCGTCGCGGGTGGCATCGAGTTCGGTGACGATACGCAGCAGCCACGCTGACAGTTGGACGGTGAAGGCCATGAAGGCGATGAGGAGACCGAGCACCAGTGTTTCCACTGCCGGCGTGCCGAGAGCTGCTGCAAGTCCAGCAGCGGCCACGGCCGCCGCCAGGCACCACCGCAACGGGATCAGCGTTGCGACCGCACTGGTGACGAGCACGACGGCCCACAATGCATTGTTCGTGGCCCCGCCGGCAACCAGCACCACAGCGGCGACTGCCATGATCGCCAGGGGAATTCGTGGGCTCGCCGTCGACTGGCCGCCGAGCGCGGGGGTGCGCTGAACGACCACGAAGGTCGCTGCGGCACAGACTGCCACGGCCGCCATCGACAGGTAGTCCTCGAACTGCAGTGACGTCAGCATCGCAGCGGCGGCAACACCGACGGTGATCAGCAGAAACGACTGGCGGGTGTAGACGCGCACCTTGTCCACTGCACTGCTGTCGTTCCAGCCGTGCAGTGGATTGAGGTACTGGTGCAACTTCATGATCTCCAGCCTTGCAGACGGTGCGGCGAAAGGGGCGATCTAGGACCGCGGTTCCCAACGGAAGTGCGTGCGGGCGATCAGCAGGCTGCCGACGATCCAGGCGAGCATCACCAGCAGCGGCATTCCGGCTTCGGTGAAGGTGGCAGCGAAGCCGATGGGCGCGTCGCCAGGCGTGGTGGTGCCGAACCAGCCGAGGTTCAGCAGGTCCGAGACCGCAGCCATCGGGGTCAGCTCGATGACCCGGCTGAACGAATCCGGGAGTACACCGCGAAGCAGTGACGAGCCGACCATGGCGATCAAAATGACCGGAAGACTGGTGATCTGCGCCGCTTCCGCATTGCGGGTGAAGGCAGACGTGATCAGTGCCAGTGCGGCGAACAGAGCCGCGCCGCCGAGCAGGGCCACCGCGACGAGCAGTGCGTTCGTAGGAACCGGGCCACCGAAGGCCAGAACCACGGCTCCGACGATCAGGCCCAGTGCCACGGTGAGGATGAACGAGGGTACGGCCGGCCCCAGCAGAATCTGTAGGTCCGAGCTCTCTCCGGTCCGAAGTCGCTTGAGTACCAACTCGTCTCGACGCGTGGCGTAGATCGAGAGCATGTTGTAGTAGACCATGAACACCAACAGGAACAGTACGAACATCTCGAGCGCCGCTCCGACGCCCACGTCGGTCAATCCGTCGTCGCCCCGACTGCCGATGATCAGCAACGCGATCGGCAGCACGAGGGGTATGACGGTTGCGTTGAACAGCAGTACTCGGTTGCGTCCGAGCAGCGTGAACTCTGCTCGTGACAGGGCGGTCATCGTGCTCATGCGCTCATCACCTCGTTGTTCTGGATAGCGGAATTGTCGAATTCGTCTGCAATGGAGAGGAATACGGTCTCGAGCGATGCCGCTCGGGCGTCGAGACCGTGGAGGGTCACTCCGTTGTCTCGCGCCCACAGCAGCAGATCGGTCAAGGTCTCCTGTACCGAGGACGTCTGGATCGAGATGGTGTCTCCCGAGACGTCGATCGACGTACCGGGCAAAGTCGGCAGTGCCGTACCGGGGGCCTGCAGTTCGATCTTCGCCGGATGGTCGGCGACCACCTCGTCGACCGTTCCGCTACGAACGACGCTGCCGCGGTGCATGATCGCCAGCCGATCGCACAGTGACTCGGCCTCGTCCAGGTAGTGCGTCGTCAACATGATCGTCACGCCGGAATTCTTCAGCTCCTGGATCAGACGCCACGTGTTGCGGCGAGATTCGGGATCGAGTCCGGTGGTCGGTTCGTCGAGGAACAGCACCCTCGGGCGGCTGATGATGGCGCACGCCAGATCCAACCTGCGCTGCTCGCCGCCCGAGAGAAACTTCACCCGCGTGTCGGCCCGGTCGGCCAGGTCGACGCGCCCCAGCACCTCCGCCGTCGGCAGTGGATTGCTGCACGTGCCCGCCCACATCCGCAGGCTTTCCGCGGTGGTCAGATCCTGGGGCAGGCCGCCCTTCTGCAGCATGATGCCGAGAGACGGTCGAACCTTGCGGCGATCGGACACCGGATCCATTCCCATGATCCGCACCGTGCCCTCGCTCGGCCGTGAAAGTCCCTGAATCACTTCGAGAGTGGAGGTCTTGCCGGCACCGTTGGTGCCCAGCAAGCCGAACAGCTCACCCTCCGCGATCTCGAGATCGAGCGTCTTCACGGCCTCGAAAGCGGTTTTGCCCGAACCGTAGCGGCGAGTCATGCCGCTGACTTCGATGATGGTCATGATTGCTTCTCCCAGTTGCGGAGTCCGATGACGAACCGCACGCCCATGAAGGCGACGATGACGCCGAGTGCGACGAATGCCGGAAGGGACGTGCCGACGATCGCGAACAACACGGCGACGATCGCGAGACTGATGACGATGACGACGATCTCACGCGCCATCGTCGGAGCCGGCCCGAGCTCCATGAGATCGGTGAACAGGTTTCCCTCGTCTGGTTGCTTCATGACTACGAGTCTGCTGCGCCCGAACCACCGAAAACAGTGCGGCGCATCATGACCTGAAGTGACACCGTCACGGTCCGGCCATGACAAAAGTCATGAGCGCGCTCGTGGCGACGGCGGTTCTGTCGCTCGAACGGCGAGCGGTAGGGCCGCGGGCCGGGTACCTTCGCCTCGTGAATCGCACCGAGTCGGCGAGCCCCGGCCGTCGTCCGCAGATCCGCGTCATTCTGGCCGGTTCGGTGCCGAACCTGGTGCAGTGGTTCAACCTGTACCTCTACGCGACGTTCGCACCGTACTTTCGGACCGAGTTCTTCGATCCGGCCTCGACGAATTCGCTCGTGTACGTCTACGGACTGTTCGCACTGACCTTCGTCGTACGGCCACTCGGCTCGTGGCTGTTCGGCAGGCTCGCGGACGTGCGGGGCCGGCAGTTCGCGCTCGTCGCGGCGGTCACGCTGATGTCGGCCGGATCTGTTGCCCTTGCGGTCACTCCGACGGTCCACGACATCGGTGTCTGGGCGGCGGTGATCCTCGCGGTCGTGAGCATCGTGCAGGGCATCGCAACCGGTGGCGAGTACGCGCCGGCGACGGTGTTGCTCTCCGAATCGGGCACGCGCGGACACCGGGGATTGTTCGCCTCGTTCCAGGCCGCGACCATCGTCGGCGGTCTCGTGCTCGCGCAGGCCTGTCTGCTCGTGCTCCTCGCGGGTACGGATCGCGCGGCAATTTCCGAGTGGGGCTTTCGTCTCGCGTTCGCCGCGGGCGGCGCGGCGGGCATGGCGTCGTTGTGGTGGGCGCGTGGACTCGATCGCGTGCCCCGTGCACCGGGAGCGCCGCGGGCGGACCGAGACGCCACGATGGGGGCGCTCTTTCGCGATCACCGGCGTCCGCTCGTCTGGGTGTTCTTGCTGACCGCGGGAGGGAGTGCGGCGTTCTACACCTACACGGTCACCGTTCCCTCGATCGTTCGCGAGACGTTCTTCGCCGCGGACGGTGCCAGGGGCGAGCTCACCGCGACCGGCCTCGTGCTCGCGGCCTTCGTGGTGTTGATGGTGCTGCAGCCGGTCGGCGGCGCACTGAGCGACCGCATCGGGAGAAAGCCTCTTCTCGTCACGTTCGGGGCACTGGGCATACCGGCCACCGGCGCACTGGTGCTGGCCACCGACCGGCTGACGTCTCCGCCTGCGGTGTTCGTCATGCTGGTGAGCGCATTCGCCGTTCTCACCTGTTATCTGTCGGTGAACGGCATCGCCAAGGCCGAAGTGTTCCCCGCTCACATTCGTGCCCTCGGCGTCGGCTTCGGCTACGCCGTGGCGAACTCCCTGTTCGGGGGTACGGCACCGTTGATCTACCACGCCACCAGCGGCCGTGGCAGCACCGACTTCGTCGTCTACACGACGGTGCTGCTCTCGGTGACGCTCTGCGCAGCCCTGTGGATGCGGGGTGGCTCGGCCACCGCGCTCGATGCGTCGACCGGTCCTAGAAACCCCAGCCCATGACGGCCGGGCGCGCAGTTCCGAACGTCAGGTCGAGTGCGTGCAGCGACGCGTCGTTGCGGGCGGTGAGGCGGTTGGCCGCGGCGAACAAGCGGGCCCGATGGGTGCCGAAGTAGATGCTGGCGAGCACGTCGATGTCGAGTTCGATGTCCGGTTCGGATTCCACCCGGGTGCAGGTGGCGCGGCCGTCGGTCACGGTCAGCGAGTAGGTGCCGCCCGCATCGAGGAAGGGATCTCGCACAGCGATGATCAGCGAGGTGTCGAGCGCGTAGGTGCGTGCCTCCAAAGCTGCCTCGACGTGCATGATGCGGCCCCACAGAGCGTCGTGGTGAGCCGTGACCTTCGGTAGCCGATTGTTGGTCAGCAGGAACGGCAGCGCTTCGTCCCGTGCCTGCCGTACCTCGATGGTGTCGACCAGGTCCACGCCGACGAGGATCTGCCACAGCGCGGCGTACGCGTCGTCGGTCACCGCGATGAATTCCTCCACCACCACTCGGCTCGGGTTGCGGCCGCGTCGGTAGGCGACGTATCCGTCGGGATGAACGACGAAGAACAGAGCCGTCAGTCCGCCGCGCCGGTTCTCGCGGTCGGCGAAGAACCGCTCCCAGCGGATCGGCGGCTTGGGCTGCGCGCCTGCGGTCTGCTGCTGCCAGCGGTGGTAGATGTCGGGGAGCAGTTCGGTGGCCTCGGCCGATTCGATCAGCCGGACGCCGGTGGCCGGGGGAGTGTCCTTGCGGAACTGCGCGAATCGACGATCGATCGAGACGCTGATCTCCTCGGTCACCGGCCCGTAGCCGAAGCGTCCGTAGATCGTCGCCTCGCTGGCCGTGAGCAGCGAGAGTGGTGCGCCCGCGTCGTTCAGGGCGCGGTGCTGCTGGGTGAACATCGATCGCAGGATGCCGCGTCGTCGATGCGTCGGCGCGACCGAGACCCAGGAGACTCCGGACGCCTCGACCTGCGCACCACCGGGAACGGTGACCGACATCGGGAAGTGCATGGCCACACCCACCGGGGTCTCGCCGTCCCAGGCCAGGTACACGTGCTCGGACTGGGTCAGGATCTGCGTCTCGGCCAGGTCCTCGGCGTTCTGGTGCTCGCCGAACGCGTGGGCGTCGAGCAGCGCGACGGCATCCCAGTCGTCGTCGGTGGCGGTGCGGATGGTGATCGATTCGTCGGTAGTCATCGGACTTTACTTTTCCATACAGGAGTGGAGCCCGCGGAACGACCCGAAAAATCTGCCATACGGAAGCAGGCCTTCGCCGAGGGAGTCTCGAAATCGGCCGGGTGACAAGATGAGCACGTGGTGCATGTACTCGACATCGACGACCCCTCGGACCCGCGACTGGACGATTTTCGCGATCTCAACTCGTCGGATCGGCGACCCGACCTGCCCGAGGGCAAGGGCCTGGTGATCGCCGAGGGTGTGTTGGTGGCGCAGCGGCTGCTGACCTCGCGGTTTCCGATGATCAGCCTGCTGGGCGTGGATCGACGGCTCGACGCCTTGCGCGACGATCTCGTCGATTCGGACGTTCCGTTCTACCGGACGTCCGCGGAGGTGATGGCCGAGGTCGTCGGCTTCCACCTCAATCGTGGTGTGTTGGCCGCGGCGAACAGGCCGCCGGCCCTCGATCTCGACGAGGTGTTGGACGGTGCCAGGACGGTGGCGATTCTCGAGGGCGTCAACGATCACGAGAATCTCGGGTCGATGTTCCGCAACGCGGCGGGCCTCGGGGTCGATGCCGTTCTGTTCGGGGCCGCGTGTGCTGATCCGCTCTATCGTCGTTCGGTGCGAGTGTCGATGGGACATGTGCTGCGGGTGCCGTTCGCCAAGGTGCCCGAGTGGCCCCGTGGCCTCGATCGTGTTCGCGCGCACGGGTTTCAGCTGATCTCGTTGACGCCCAACCCGGCGGCGGTGTCGTTGGCGACGGCGATGACGGGGGAGAAGGTTGCCCTGCTGCTGGGTGCCGAGGGGCCGGGTCTGACCGAACATGCCATGCGAGCAACGGACATTCGCGCGCGGATTCCGATGGCCCCTGGCACCGATTCGCTGAACGTGGCGACGGCCGCGGCGATGGGGTTCTACGAACGTGTGCGCCTGACGTGAACGACCACGACCCGAGCGTCCGCTGGACCGGAGTCCCGATCGCCGTCATCTCGGCGGCGCTGGTGGGTGTGGCACTGACGACGTTCGGTCTGGAGCTGGCCAGAATTCATCCACTGCTCGCACTCGGTCTGAACATTATCGTCGTCGCGGGTGCAGCTCCGACGGTCATGCGGTGGCTCGCGATACCGGTGTGGCGCTGGGCGGTGTACGGAGCCGGTATCGGTTCCATCCTCAGCTTCGTGGCACTGGCGGCGCTGGCGTTCTGACGTTCGCCGGCACCCAGGACGGCCCTGCCGCATCTACTTGCGCGAGAACCAACGCTTCTTCGGACGCGGTGCCTGTTCGTCGGGGGCGTCGGGCATCGGTTCCTGTGCGCCACGGCCGTTCGCACTCCGGTTCGGTGGCGGCGGCTCCTGTCCGGGAACGTACATCGTGAAGCCGCAGACCGGCAGGGTGTCGGGATCGAATTCGTCCGCGTGCGGCGCGCCGGTGTAGCGGAATCCGAGCCACTCGGCGTTGGCCGCCTCGGCGAATTCCTGTGGGTGGAACGGCAGCGATTGTGGATCCGGCATCACTCCGGGCGGATAGATCAGCGGATGCTCACCGGCCCAGAACGATCGCTCCCACACCAGTGGCAGGCCGGCGTCCTCGTAGATGTACACCGGGGTGGCGCTGAACGATCGGCGGAATTCACCGCGCTCCCAGTACGCGAACGCACCCCAGGCGTGCTGGGGATCCGAGGCGACGAGGTAGGTGTGTTCGGACGCCAGAGGGCGGGTGAAGGATTCGGGAAGCGTCGACGGTGTCGGCACCGACAGGTTCGATCCGCAGACCACGGTGACGCCGGGGTAGCAACCGATGAAGACGTGATCGTCGTCCACGCCTGCCGATGTCGATATCGGACCCTGTCCGAGGGGCACTGCCGTCAGGTGGGGGTACAGACGTCCGACGAGTGCGCTCGCAGCATTCCAGTCCGAGGTGGTGGCTTCTCGGAGTACCGAAATGGGATCCGGTGCGTCCACGTACCAGATCGTTGATGCTTTGGCCCCCACTACCGGCACCTCTCTCTCCGTAAGCTCCGTCGAAAGCCTACGGTGTGAGCGTCGGCAATCTGTCACCGAGCGGCAAATCGGCCATCGAAGAGATCAGTTGTGCCCGCTGCTGCGAACGCCGAGCAGCACGTCCTCCCACGACGGCATGGCCGGCTTGCCGCGCTTGTCCTTGCCGCCGGTGTGACCGGCGGCAGGCTTGGGTGCGGGCCTCGGCTCCCTGGCCACCGGTTCGCGTGGCTGCTCGGGCTCGGGAGTCGGCGCATCGTCCACCTCGACCTCGATGGTTTCGGCGTCGAGTTCGCTGTCGGCGGTGGTGCCGTAGTACTCGTCGAAGCTCTGCTGCGAGGCCTGGTCGTCATCCTCGGCGGACGTCAGTGCGCGCACCGGTGCGAGGCCGCGCAGTTGGCGTCCGAAGTCGGGATCGATCAGTTCGTGGGCGGTGTCGTCGAGCGGCGCGATGGTGCCGCCGTGGCCGTCGGGCAGGAACTGCCAGTGCGCCTTGTTGGTGGTGCGGCCCGCCTGCCACTTCAACTGTGCGACCCACTTGTTGTCCTCGTCGCGCCAGGCGTCCCACTCCGCGTCGTCGAGGTTGTGCCCGCGAGCACGGAAGGCGAGGGTGACGATCTCGAGCAGGGTCTGCACGGCCGGGCCGTCGTGGCGCAGCGGATGACCGGCCTGGGCCATCGACGCGGCCTGCGAACGTTCGAGCAGCACCGGGTGAGCGAACACCTCGACGCGACTGATGGCCATTCCGGAGTCGGCGGCAACCTGTTCGATGGTCGCTCCGCTGCGGATGCGGGCCTGAATTTCTTTCGGCCGAAGCAAGCTGTCCATTTCGATCTCAATCTGTCCTAGTCGAGCGATGTCACCGCGTGAGGCCGCGCGGAGCTTGTCGTCGGCTGGAAGCCGGAATCTGTCGCCGGTCTTGGGATCTGCGCACACGACGAACTTTCCGTCGGCCTCGAGACCCACCACACGTAAGTCTCGCACCTTGACCTCCTCATCGCGCCGGCTCGCGATACCGTCGAGTTCGAGCCTAGTTCACCTGCCGTATTCGGCGGGTGTTCGACACGCATCGCTTCTGCCGACGATCGTTTCCCTGTCAGAGGGTAGACAGCTGCGGGCTCGGCTGCACCCATTCGGCCGATCTTGCGTCGATTGCTTTGTGCGACAACGCCGATGCGTCCCTGCGCAGGTAGAGGGCACCCAGGCCGAAACCGATGGTCAGGGCAATCGCGTGCCCGACGGCGGTGAAGGACGGATCGGACACTCCACTGATCGTGACGACGCCGATCCACAGTGCGGCCCAGCCGACACGCCACGGCATCGGCAGGTACCGGATCATCGACCCTGCGACCGCTGCTGCCGCGTAGCTGACACCGACGTCGACGGCCATCGCCAGTGAGTCCGCGAGCCAGTCGTTGTGAATACCGATGAGCAGGCCGACGGCCACCAGAGCAGTGGCACCGACATGTCCGGCACCGAAGGTGAGAAGGAAGCGTCGCCAGCCGGAGACCCATTCGGCGACGGCGAACAGCACGGCGACCGCGGCCAACCACAGCCAGTTCACCCGACCCTCGGTGAGAAAGACGCTCGTGACGACAGTGGCGAGGTGACCGTCGGTCAGATTGTGCAGGTTGGTACTCGCCGCATGCAGCACGTGCCAGCGATCGTGCGGCCCGATCTGGCCGAGCGCTACCGTGCCTGCCACCGCGAGGGTGCAGTAGACCAGTGTCACGCGGATCCGCAGCGCGACGGTGAGGAGCCTGAACATACGAGCGCTCCCTCCGAGGTCGTTACGCTTGCTTACTTGATAGCAAGTGTAGGCCTCGAAGGGAGCGCCGGAGCTGTGAGCTTGCTGGGAAGGGTCGTTCCGCAGGCTCCACTCCTGCCCTGGGAATGGTCGTTCCGCAGGCTCCACTCCTGCCCTGGGAACGATCGTTCCGCAGGCTCCACTCCTGCCCTGCCAACTAGCTCAGTGTGGACACGACCCAGTCGATGCTCTTGGTCAGTGCGGTGATGTCGTCCGGCTCGATGGCCGGGAACATACCGACACGCAGCTGGTTGCGGCCGAGCTTGCGGTACGGCTCGGTGTCGACGACGCCGTTGGCGCGCAGGATCTTCGCAACCTGGGCTGCGTCGACCTTCTCGTCGAAGTCGATGGTGCCGACGACCTGGCTGCGGTGATCCGGGTTCGTGACGAACGGCGTTGCGAATTCGCTGTTGTCGGCCCAGTCGTACAGGCGCGAGGACGAATCGGCGGTGCGCTTGGTGGCCCAGTCGAGGCCGCCCTGCGAATTGAGCCATTCGATCTGATCGGCGAAGAGCAACAGTGTCGCCACGGCCGGGGTGTTGTACGTCTGGTTCTTGCTGCTGTTGTCGACGGCGATCGGCAGTGACAGGAAGTCCGGGACCCACCGATCCGTGGCGGCGATCTCGCTGACGCGCTCGAGCGCGGCGGGGCTCATCAGCGCGACCCACAGGCCACCGTCGGCGGCGAAGCACTTCTGCGGAGCGAAGTAGTAGACGTCCGAGTCGGCGACGTTGACCGGGAGACCGCCTGCGCCGGAGGTGGCGTCGATCGCGATGAGGGCGTTCTCGGAGCCGGCCGGACGGCTGACCGGAATGGCCACGCCCGTCGAGGTCTCGTTGTGCGCCCAGCCGATCAGGTCGACGGACGGGTCGGAGGTGGGCTCGGGCGCGCTGCCCGGCTCTGCCTTGACGACGATCGGATCACCGATGAACGGGTTGTTCTTGGCCACCGAGGCGAACTTCGAGCTGAACTCGCCGTTGGTCAGGTGCAGCGACTTCTCGCGAATCAGGCCGAATGCAGCAGCGTCCCAGAATGCGGTGGTGCCGCCGTTGCCGAGGACGACCTCGTAGCCCTCGGGGAGGGAGAACAGATCCTTCAAACCACTGCGCACACGTCCGACGACGTCCTTGACGGGCTTCTGGCGATGGCTGGTGCCGAACACGGAAGCGCCGACATCGACCAGGGATTGCAGCTGCTCGGGGCGAACCTTGGACGGGCCACAGCCGAAGCGTCCGTCGGCGGGCAGGAGATCGGCGGGAATGATCGGCAATTCGGCCATGGAGTAGCGCGTCCTAGCGTCGATGGAATATGGCCCTTACAGGGTAGTCGGGTGCCATACCAGCTTCGACTACCGGATCAGGTCCCAGCCTTCGACGGACTCGGGTGACCGCGGTTCGGGGCCGGTGTAAAGGGCAGCGGGTCGGACGAGCTTGCCCAGGCGCTTCTGCTCCAGGATGTGCGCGCACCAGCCCGCGGTACGTCCACAGGTGAACATGGCGGGCATCATGTGCGCCGGTACCTCGGCGAAGTCGAGGATCACCGCGGCCCAGAATTCGACGTTGGTTTCGATGGCTCGATCGGGGCGGCGTTCACGCAGTTCGGTCAGCGCCGCCTGCTCGAGTGCTGCGGCGACCTCGTAGCGCGGTGCGTTCAGTCTCTTCGCCGTGGCGCGCAGTACACGGGCGCGCGGGTCCTCGGCGCGGTAGACGCGGTGCCCGAAGCCCATGAGCTTCTCTTTGCGGTCCAGGATTCCGGTGATCAGAGCCCGTGCGTCGCCGGTCTTCTCGACCTCTTCGATCATCGGCAGGACGCGGGCGGGTGCACCGCCGTGCAGCGGTCCGGACATCGCACCGATGGCACCGGACAGGCAGGCGGCGACGTCTGCCCCGGTGGAGGCGATGACGCGTGCGGTGAACGTCGAGGCGTTCATGCCGTGCTCTGCAGCCGAGACCCAGTATGCGTCGATGGCGGCGACGTGAGCGGGATCCGGTTCGCCCTTCCACCGGACCATGAATCGCTCGGTGACGGTTGCGGCCTGATCGATGCGGGTCTGCGGAACTGCGGGCTGGTAGATACCGCGAGCGGACTGGGCGACGTAGGACAGGGCCATCACCGACGCGCGGGCGAGGTTGTCGCGAGCGGTGGAGTCGTCGATGTCGAGTATCGGCTGGTATCCCCAGATCGGAGCGAGCATCGCCAGACCCGCTTGGACGTCGACACGGACGTCGCCGGTGTGGATCGGCAGTGGGAAGGGTTCGGCCGGCGGGAGTCCTCGTCCGAACTCGCCGTCGACGAGCAGGGCCCAGACGTCACCGAACGTCACGTTCTGCGCGACGAGTTCCTCGATGTCGACGCCGCGGTAGCGCAATGCGCCGCCGTCCTTGTCGGGCTCGGCGATGTCGGAGGTGAACGCGACGACACCTTCGAGACCGGGGACGAAATCCTCGGGAACTCGTTGAACAGCCATGGCCTGTGGACTCCCTCGTCGCAACTGCACCCGGCTCTGCGCCGCATCCGGGCGTACTTCGTCAGAACCATAGCCGGGATCGACGCGGGAGTAGCGTCTGGGCTTGTGTCTGCAGATGAACAGCGCCTGGCGAACATGCGGGTGGACTACGGAGAGCCCGAGGACCTGGACGTCGATGCTCTGGCGGGCGGGTGGTGTTCGCTGGCGCAGCAGTGGTTGTCCGACGCGATAGCCGCGAATCTGCCCGAGCCCAACGCCATCGTGTTGGGGACGGTCGACGAGTCGGGTAGACCCGCCACCCGCACCGTGTTGTGCAAGGACTTCGACGCGTCCGGTGTGGTCTTCTACACCAACTACGACTCGGACAAGGGCCGTGCGCTCACCGCGACGCCGTATGCGTCGATCACGTTCCCGTGGATCGGAATTGCCCGCCAACTCACGGTCCGCGGCCCGGTGGTCAAGGTCGATGCCGAGACCACCGAGGCGTATTGGCGCACGCGGCCCCGGGGCTCCCAGCTGGGGGCATGGGCGTCCGAGCAGTCGCGACCGGTCGGCTCGCGGGAGGATCTGGTTGCGCGACTGGCCGAGGTCACCGCGACGTTCGACGGAATCGACGTGCCGGTTCCGCCGAACTGGGGCGGTTTTCGCGTCGAGCCGGAGACGGTCGAGTTCTGGCAGGGCCGAACGAGCCGCATGCACAACCGAATTCGCCTGACGGTGGCAAGCGGTGTGATCGAGCGTCTGCAGCCGTGAGCCGATTGCGCGGCATTCTTGCCGATACGACTCCGCTGAGGACTCCGGCTTACAAGCGGTTGTGGCTGGCGAACATCGTCACCGTCATCGGTGCCCAGCTGTCCATTGTTGCTGTGCCGCAACAGGTTTTCCAGATCACGCTCAGCTCGGCCTACGTGGGCCTCACCGGTGTGTTCGCGTTGGTGCCGCTCATCGTCTTCGGCCTGTGGGGTGGAGCGTTGGCCGACGTGATGGACCGCCGCACCCTGTTGATGATCACCACCTGCGGCCTGATCGGTACGTCGGCACTGTTCTGGTTGCAAGCGTTTCTCGACCTGAACAATGTGTGGATCATCCTGGTGCTGTTGGCCGTTCAGCAGGCATTCTTCGCGGTGAACCAGCCGACGCGCAGCGCGATTCTCCCGCGGATCCTGCCTGCCGAGCAGTTGCCCGCCGCGAATTCGCTGAACATGACGGTGATGAACTTCGGTGCCATCGCCGGACCGCTCAGCGCAGGCATCCTCATCTACTACATCGGACTCGAGACCCTCTATCTGATCGACACCGTCGCACTGTTCGCCACCCTGTGGGCGGTGATCCGGCTGCCGGGGATTCCGCCGGCGAAGTCGGGGCAGCGCGCCGGATTGCGTTCGGTGTTCGACGGTTTCGCCTACCTCGCGACGCAGAAGGTGCTGCTGGCCTCGTTCGTCGTCGACATCATCGCGATGGTGTTCGGTATGCCCCGCGCGCTGTTCCCGCAGATCGCGCACGAGAGCTTCGGCGATCCCGCGTCGGGCGGTCCGGTGCTCGGCATGCTGTTCGCCGCGATGTCCGCGGGCGCGGTGGTGGGAGGCGTGTTCTCCGGCTGGTTGCCCCGAGTACGCAGGCAGGGGCTGGCGGTGCTCATCTGCATCGTCGTGTGGGGCGCGGCGATGATCGGCTTCGGTCTGGCCGTCGGCGCGGCCACCGACGGGGCCACCACTGTCGCCCTGTGGTTCGCGTTGGCGTTCCTGGCCCTCGGCGGTGGAGCCGACATGATCTCGGCGGCGTTCCGCAGCACGATGCTCCAACAGGTCGCGACCGACGAGATGCGCGGTCGACTGCAGGGTGTGTTCATCGTCGTCGTCGCGGGAGGTCCGCGCATCGGCGACGTACTGCACGGCGCAGCGGCCGCATCCGTCGGTACGGCGGCGGCTGCTGCCGGCGGTGGGGTTCTTGTCGTCATCGGCGTCTCGATCGCCGCGCTGGCTCTTCCTGCATTCATTCGGTATCGCGTGGGTGCGGTGGTGAAGAATGTCTCTCATGGCTGACGCGCAGACGTACTCGTTGACGAGCGGCAAGTATCGGGCAGACATCGCTGCCGTCGGAGCGGGCCTTCGGGCGCTCGAATACGACGGCGCAGCGCTCACCGAGACGTGGGAGGCGGGCTCGAAGCCGCCGTTGTCGGCGGGGCTGGTGTTGGCCCCGTGGCCCAATCGGACGGCCGATGGGACGTTCACCTTCGAAGGCGTCGAGCATCGGATGGAGATCTCCGAGCCGGCTCGCAACAACGCCAGTCACGGATTCGTTCGACGCGTGGCGTGGACTCTCCTGGAGCACACCGACTCTCGCGTCGAGCAGAGCGTGGACATCGGAACGCCTCGGGGTTGGCCGTTCTCGATCACGGTGACCGTGGTGCACGAGCTGTCGGAGGACGGTCTCACCGTCACCGCGTCGGCGAAGAACACCGGTGACTCGCCCGCGCCGTACGGGATGGGCTTTCACACCTTCGTCCGGGTGGGGGACGTGCCGCTCGACGAGTGCACCCTCGAGCTGTCCGCGGGAACCCGGCTGCCGCTCGATCCGGTACGCAATCTGCCCGTGGGCAACTCGGTGCCGACGGCCGATACCGAGTACGACTTCCGGCAGCCGAGAGCCCTGGAGGGCGTGCAGCTGGACACCCCGTTCAGCGCCTCGTTGCCGGAGGCCGACGGCCGAGCGAACCACGTACTGCGCGGCCCGGACGGCACCGCGACGGTGTTGTGGACCGACAGCAGCTTCGGATGGGTGCAGGTGTTCACTGCCGATCCCGCCAACGATCAGGCATATCCCGAGCGCGGCCGGGCGTTGGCGATCGAGCCGATGACGTGCCCGCCCGATGCGCTGAACTCCGAAATCGATCTGATCGTGCTCGATCCGGGACGAACCTGGTCCGGCACCTGGGGAATGAGGTACGAGAAGTGACCATTCTGGTGTGCGGCGAGGCGTTGGTCGATCTGGTCCCGGTGCACGAGGGGCCGCTGCTCTCGCCGAAACTCGGCGGCGGGCCGTTCAACGTCGCCGTCGCGATCGGTCGACTGGGTTCGCCCGTCGCGTATCTCTCGCGGATCTCCCGCGACCCGTTCGGCGAGCAGATCCTGGCGAGTCTGCGCGACGCTGGTGTGGACACCACGTGGGTGCAGCGCGGCGACGAGCCGACGACCTTGGCGATGACCACCCTCTCCGACGACGGCAGTGCCGAGTATTCGTTCTACGCCGACGGCACCGCCGATCGTCTCGTTGCCGATCCCGGCGACCTACCCGACGAGATCAGCGTGCTCTCGTTCGGCACGTTGTCACTGCTCTACGAACCCGGGGCGTCGATGTACGCGGGCCTGCTGCACCGCGCCCGGGCGGCGGGCAAGCTCACGATGCTCGACCCCAACATCCGGCCTGCCGCGATCGACAGCACCAGCGGAGACATCACCGCCGACGGGTTCCGCGACCGTTTCCGTTCGTGGTTGCCCAGCATCGACATCCTCAAGGTCTCCGAGGACGACTCGCATTGGTTGGGGCTCGGAACCCAGGGCACAACGGTGGACGACTGGCTCGCGTCGGGTGTCACCGCAGTGGTCATGACCCGCGGCGGCAACGGAATCTCGGTCTTCACCGCAGCCGAGGAGACGTCGGGTACAGGAATTGTCACAGCCGAGGAGATCTCGGTACCGGGAGTTGCGGTCGACGTCGTCGACACCATCGGCGCAGGTGACACCGTGCACGGGGCTCTGCTCAGCTTTTTGGAGAAGGAGAGCATTATCACATCGAACGCGGTGAAAGAGATGAGCAAGCAAGATTGGCGGGAAGCGCTCGATTTCGCCGCGAAAGCAGCGGCAATCACGGTTTCTCGACCCGGTGCCGACCCTCCGTGGGCGTCCGAGGCGTCGAGAGACTAGTTTCACTATCGACGTTAGAACTGTCCGCTTCAAGTACGTGTCCGTTACACGAGTTCGAGAGGGACCATTCGTGCCCGCTGAGAATGATGCCAAAGCCACCCTCACCTATCCCGGTGGCGAATACTCCATGTCGATTGCCGAGGCCTCCGAAGGCAACAACGGCATCGAGCTGGGAAAGTTGCTGGCCACCACCGGCTACACGACGTTGGACGGCGGGTTCGTCAACACCGCGTCGACCAAGTCGGCCATCACCTACATCGACGGTGACGCAGGCATCCTGCGCTACCGCGGATACCCGATCGAACAGCTTGCGGGCAAGTCTTCGTTCATCGAGGTCAGCTACCTGCTGATCTACGGGGAGCTGCCGTCCGAGGCTCAGCTCGAGAAGTTCACCGACAAGATCCGTCGGCACACTCTGCTGCACGAGGACCTCAAGCGGTTCTTCGACGGGTTCCCGCGCAACGCTCACCCGATGCCGGTGCTGTCGAGTGCCGTCAACGCGCTGTCGGCGTACTACCAGGACTCGCTCGACCCCAACGACCCGGAGCAGGTCGAGCTGTCGACCATCCGTCTGCTGGCCAAGTTGCCGACCATCGCGGCGTACGCCTACAAGAAGTCCGTCGGTCAGCCGTTCCTGTACCCGGACAACTCGAAGAGCCTGGTCGAGAACTTCCTGCGTCTGACGTTCGGCTTCCCGGCCGAGCCGTACGAGGTGGATCCCGAGATCGTCAAGGCACTCGACATGCTGCTCATCCTGCATGCCGACCACGAGCAGAACTGCTCCACCTCGACGGTGCGTCTCGTCGGATCCTCGCAGGCCAACCTGTTCACCTCGATCTCCGGCGGCATCAACGCGCTGTGGGGCCCGCTGCACGGCGGAGCCAACCAGGCCGTGCTCGAGATGCTGGACAAGATCAAGGCCGAGGGCGGCGACGCCACCGACTTCCTGCGTCGAGTCAAGAACAAGGAAGACGGCGTCAAGCTCATGGGGTTCGGGCACCGCGTGTACAAGAACTTCGATCCGCGCGCGACGCTGGTCAAGGAAACTGCGCACACGATCCTCGGCAAGCTCGGCAACGGCGACGAACTGCTCGAGATCGCTCTCAAGCTCGAGGAGACCGCGCTGACCGACGACTACTTCGTCGAGCGCAAGCTGTACCCCAACGTCGATTTCTACACCGGCCTGATCTACCGCGCGATGGGCTTCCCGCCGCGCATGTTCACGGTGTTGTTCGCGATGGGCCGTCTCCCGGGCTGGATCGCGCACTGGCGCGAGCAGAACGAGGACACGACCGGCAAGATCGGCCGTCCGCGCCAGATCTACACCGGCTACACCGAGCGCGACTACCAGGACGTCGGCTCCCGCTAGCTCCCGCTGTACAACAACGCCGCCGGCTCCCCTCGGGAGCCGGCGGCGTTGTCGTTGGTCCGGCTTCGCCGAACTCGAAGTGATGGACGGTTTTCCGCCGAATTCCATCCCCGACTTCGAGTTCGCGGCGGCGTGGCTGCTAGGTCATCGCCACCTCGCGCAGCACCTGTCCTGCACCGTCGCTCAGGCGCAAGGTGTCCGTATCCGTCGGGGCGACCACGAGGTTGCCGCCGACGGGTAGGTCGATGGTGCTGACGAATGCAGACCGTGACCCCCGAGCATCCTCGATGGCGACGGTGTAATCACTCGTGGTGGGGGCGTCGGTCGTGAGCGTCAACGATCGCTCGGTGGGGCTGACCTCGGCGACGATCGACGCGCCCGCAGGCAGGCGAAGGGAGGTTGATCGAACCACCCATCCGTCGGACAGGATGGAGATGTCGATCGACGCGTCGCGATCGTTGTCCGCGACGTCGGAGAGCGTGAGCCGCATCGGTGTGTCGGTCGAGGTCTCCAGTAACGCCGTGTTGTCGTTGTTGATGAACGCGGACCGTCGCACCCGGTCGGTGTCGGACACCGACAAGCTCCATTCGACATCGGTCGCATCGACGGGATCGTTGGTGTCGTCGGTGACCAGCACCAGGTAGTCCTGGCCCGGCTCACCGACCTCCGTGCAGGAGGGGCACCGATGAACGCCGGTCATCTCGGCCAGAGGAAACAACTTCAACTGATTGTCCGGAGTCCCGGAGAACAGGTAGCTGTCGTCGGCGGGGTCTGCCGAGGTGGTGTAGTACCACGTATCGGCGGCCGGATCGGTGACGATCATCTTCTCGACACCGGGATAGTTGTTGTCGTAGATGACAATTCCACGTTTGCTGTCTCCCAGATCGCGTATCGCGATCGGTGTCACGGCATGGCCGGACGTTCCGTCCTCGGTGTAGAAGGCGAGTAGATGGTCCTGCCCTTCGGCCCACGCGGACGTGAGTCGATCGATCACCTCGTCCACAGGTTCGGACATCTCGGAGTCGGCTGTCGGTTCGACCTCCTGAGTGTTGAAGTATCGCGCGATCACGGCATCGGTCGCGGGGGAGGGGCGTGCATCGAACAATGTCGCTCCGGGGGCGACGAAGGACGAGGTGTCGATCGAGTTGCGGTAGGCCAACCCTGCGACCGCGGCCATTCCGAAGCAGTGACCACCGTTCATTCCGTTCTCGAACACCTCCGAGGTCACCCGTCCCATCGGCGAGAGAACGCACTGGGCGCTCTCGGTTCCGGGAGTGCACACGGCATCTCCGAACAGCGATTGCATCGAGGCCGGTGTGAGCCCTCGGCCATGCTCCGCGGTCGGCGGTCCCCAGTTGGGGAACGAGAAGCCGTCCCGCCGGACGTCGAAGCCGGACGAGGCCACGAGCGTGCCCGAACCGGGGTCCATCTCGGTGAACCCTTCCTCGCTCCGGTCCTCGGACGAAGAACATGCCGTCAGGACGAGTACGACTGCGAAAGCCAACGTGGCCCAGCCTCGACCGGAGGTGGTGGCGGAGCGGAGAACCATGGCCGGCTCCTCCTTCTCGGTTGTCAGTGTTCGAGTACGACCTTGAGAACTGTGACGATCAAACCGACGACGATGGCAACCAGGCCACCGAGAATTGCCCCACGCCATTTCCTCCTGCTGGCGTGCCAGCCGCTGGCGGCTCCGAGGACGAGAAGGAACAGGAACGCAAGATCGGAAATGGTGTCGAGTGCGCCGTAGGCCGACCACAGACCGCTCACCCGTCCGAGCCCGATGATGATGAGAGGCACCACTGTCAGCAGCAGGAAATGCGCCGAGTGCCAGAGCAAATGGCGCCTGTCGGCACCGTCGGGCATGTGGTGGTGGCTGTTCACGTATCCCAGCCACGACGAGAAGAGGTGCGCGACGGCAGTCGCGACCATCGGCCCGAGGATCATTCCTGTCGCGTCACCGAAATCGACGTCCGTATCGTCCGCTCCCACCACCATCACGGTCATGATGATGACCGTCCCGTAGATCAACGGTTCTGCGTCGAACACCGACCACGACGGTCGGCTTCGTCTCCGGTCGTTGTGGCCGGTACTGGGACGCGTGCTTCCGGTCATGCCTGCTCACCGCAGATGGCATGATTCGGCGTCGATCCATCGAGGCAGGCCCGAAGTGGTAGTCGTTTCATGTCGAAAGTCCCTGTGCGAGAGAGGGAGCGGGGATGGCATCGTGGATGCGATTCGTGTTGCCGTTCACACGGCCTCGTGTTCTGCGGTCGATCGCGGAACGTTCGGCCTCGCGTGCCGTGGTCGCTGTCGAGCCGCCGAGCATCGCCGCGCTCAGCCCGAGTGCTACCGCATCCCGTCGGTTGACCTGCACCATCGTCGTCTCCTCGTGAAACGATGGAAGTGCCCCGCCACTTCTCCAGTTCGACAAGCGACATCACACCACGTTTTCACGGCGGAGGTGACCCGAAACCGCGTTCCCGCCCCAGATCTCGCGAAAAGCCGAACCTGCAACGAGCAGGATTCGTCACGCGAAATGGACTCGGTTCTCCAACACCGGCAGAGTCTTGCGTACGGCGTCGACCAGTCCTGTGTCGATGTCGATGGTCAGCATGCCCGGTGTCGCGTCGAGCTGACCGAGAATCTCGCCGGTGGGGGAGCAGACGATGCTGTGTCCCACGCCCAACGGCGCGTTACCCTCGGTGGCAGCGGGTTCGGCTTGGTCGCAGGCTGCGATGAAGGTGGTCGAGTCCAACGCGCGTGCGCGAGCGAGCAGGGTCCATTGCTCGACCTTGCCGTCACCCGATCCCCACGACGCGGGAACCACGACGACCTCTGCTCCGAGGTCGCCGAGTTTCTGGAACAGCGAGGGGAATCGGATGTCGTAGCAGGTCGCGAAGCCCACTCGAACTCCGGCGATGTCCACCACGAGCGGATCCGAACCCGGTGCGACGGTATCGGATTCGGCGAATCCGAATGCGTCGAACAGGTGGATCTTGTCGTAGCTCGCGTCGATGCCGGGCCCGGTGACGAGCAGGGTGTTCGTCACCCTGTCGTCCGGGGCTGGAGTGAACATTCCGGCCACGACGGTGATGCCGGCGTCGGAGGCGATGGAGCGCACGGCGTTCGCCCACTCGCCGTCGAGAGGCTCCGCGATTTTCCTGATGGGTCCGCCGAAGCATCGCATGGTCGCCTCGGGGAACACGACGACGTCCGAACCGGCGTGTGCGGCGGCACGGGCGTGGGTGTCGACGAGTTCGAGGTTGTCGGTGGGGTGTTCGCCACTGGTGATCTGGGCCAGGCTGATGCGGATAGTCGAGCTCACGGTCTGACTCCTGGTTTCGTCGGGGGAAGACAGGTATACATATCGTATGCAACCACTGTCGGGGAGGGACAAGGCATATCTGTTCGTACGCGATCAGGTGTTGTCGTCACCGGCGGCCACCGGCACGTTTCTCAACGAACAGGAGCTCGCGACGCGTATCGGAGTGTCGCGGACACCGGTGCGTGAGGCGCTGCTGATGTTGCAGTCCGAGGGACTGGTCGAGATGGTGCCCAAGCGCGGCGCGCATGTGCCGGCCATGTCCGGACGGCAGATCGCCGAACTGATGGATCTGCGCGGCGTTCTCGAACGGCATGCGGCCACCCGTGCGCTGCGCGCCGGGGACGCTCCGATCGCGGCGATGCAGCATGCGCTCGAACAGCAGGAATTGCTGATGAACTCCGACAGTGCCGATGCGCCGAAGGAGTTCATCGACTGGGACGGCACCTTCCATCAGAGTTTGATCGATTCGGCGGGCAGCGATCTCCTCTCCCGCACTTACGCGGGTCTGCGTGCTCGGCAGCTGCGGGTCGGTCTGAGCGCTCTGTTCACCGCGGCCAACCGGCAGCACCGCGTGTGCGCCGAGCACCAGGCCATCATCGACGCACTGAGTGTCGGCGACGAGGGCCTGGTGCACGAGAAGATCGACGCTCACCTCGAGGTCACACTTCAGACTCTGCTGCGCGCGTAGCCTTTTCGTGTTCCTGATTCAGTAGCACGTAGTGCTCGTCCTCGGTGGGGTCGGGGTTGCGTCCCAGTGCCAGGCCGACCAGCGTCACCGCGCCGACGATGACGATGTATCCGGCGATCGGTACCCAACTGTCGGTCTTGTCGAGCAGGTACACGAAGATCAGCGGTGCCATCGCTCCACCGAACACTCCGGCGATCGTGTACGCCAACGAGCTGCCGGTCGAGCGGAGTCGAACGCTGAACTGCTCGGTGACGAAGGCGGCCTGCGGTCCGTACATGAACGAGTGGAACGCCAGGCCGACGACGACGCCGAGGATCAGCAGCGGTAGGGATCCACCGCCGATGACGAGGAAGAAGATCGCGCTCCAGGCAACGCCGCCCACGGCCGCGACGCCGTAGACCAGGCGTCGGTTGATGCGGTCGGAGACCGCTCCGGCCAGCGGGATCAAGCCGAGTTGGCAGGCCGATCCGACCAGAATTGCCGTCAACACCTCGCTGCGCTCGAAGCCCAGTTTCTGAGTTCCGTAGGTGATCGAGAAGACCGTGAACAGTGCGTAGATGACGTCGGGTGCGACGCGGGACATGATGCCTGCCACCAGTGGTCGCAGTTCCGTCTTGAACACTTCGCTGATCGGGGCTTCCGAGCGATCGCCGCTCTCCTGAAGTGCTTTGAACACCGGGGTGTCCTCGAGCTTCAAGCGGATCCACAGACCGAAACCGACGAGAACGGCCGAGAAGAGGAATGCGACACGCCAGCCCCAGGACTCGAACTGCTGGTCGGTGAGCGACAGAGTCAGGATTGCCAGTGCGCCGTTGGCGAGCAGGTTGCCCGCCGGTGGTCCGATCTGCGCTGCGGAGGACCAGAAGCCGCGCTTGCGGGGATCGCCGTATTCGCTGGAGAGCAGAACGGCTCCGCCCCACTCGCCGCCGACGGCAACGCCCTGGCAGAAGCGCATGGTGACGAGGATGATCGGGGCCGCGATGCCGATGGTGTCGTATCCGGGGATCAGACCGATGGCGAACGTCGTGACGCCGATCAACAGCAGGGTGATGACGAGAAGTTGTTTTCGGCCGATGACGTCGCCGAGTCGCCCGAAGACGAATCCACCTACTGGACGGGCGATGTATCCGACCGCGTAGGTCGAGAAGGCAAGCAATGTGCCGGTCAGCGGATCGCTGTCGGGGAAGAAGACCAGCGGGAACACCAGCGCTGCTGCGGCCGAGTAGACGGCGAAGTCGTACCACTCCAACGCCGTTCCGGTCAGGCTGGCGGCAAAGGCCTTGGCCAGGCCTTTTCTATCCACCGAAACTGGTTCGGTCATGACGACTCCTTTGTGTGCCTGGGATCACTCTATCCGTTGTACGCGCTCCATACTTGCTGTATACAAGACGTATGCGCAAGGCTTTGAGCGCATCGGAAACAATTAATTTACGAGGAGAGGGTCCTTACTGATGCTCACATTCACGTTGCCCGACGGCACGACCGAGTCGGTAGAAGTGACCGCGCTGCTCAATGCGGGCTATGCCGGTCGCAACCAGGAAGAGGTGGCGTCGCACATCGCGGAGTTGGCCGAACTGGGCGTGCCGGCTCCCACGGTTACCCCGGCGCTGTACCCCATCTCGCCGTATCTGGCGCAGCAGACCGATGCCGTCGCCGTTCAACACGGACGCACCTCGGGCGAGGCCGAATGGGCTCTGGTGATCCTGGGCGAGACCATCGACGACGTGCTGCTCACGGTCGCATGCGACCACACCGACCGTGACCTTGAAGTGCACAGCGTCGCATGGAGCAAGAACGCCGCTCCCGACGTGCTCGGTACCGGTGCGTGGCGGTTGAGCGAGGTGGCCGACCGACTGGACGAGATCACCTTGACCGGTTGGGCCGACGGAGTTCTCATCCAGTCCGGAACTCTCGGTGATCTTCTCGCTCCGCAGTACTGGCTCGACGTACTCACCGAGCGCGGTCTGTTCGCGCGTGGAACGGTCTTGATCTCGGGCACCATCTCGATGCATCACGGGGTGAATCAGTTCTCCGACGCGTGGAAGGTCGAGATGGCCGACCCCGCAACCGGCAACACGCTGACCTGCGAATACCAGACGAATTTGATGCCAGCTCCGATCGGTTGACCATCACGACGTAAAGTCGAGGTGGAATATGCCCAGAGCTTCACAGCCGGCGTCGGCGGGCCGGCATCAACCGCAGGAGACTTCAGTGACGAAGCCAGTGATCGAATTTCAGGCCGGACCAGCACCATTGGACCTGGTGACGGTCGACCTCGTCGAGGGTGACGGCGCAGAGGCAGTCGCAGGCGGCACCGTGGAGGTGCATTACGTCGGAGTCGAGTTCGATTCGGGCGAAGAGTTCGACTCGTCCTGGAACCGCGGCGAATCCATCCAGTTCCCGTTGCGCGGACTCATTCAGGGTTGGCAGGACGGCATCCCCGGAATGAAGGTCGGCGGACGCCGTCAGCTCACCATTCCGCCGGAGCTCGCCTACGGCCCCGCCGGCGCAGGTCACCGCCTGTCCGGCAAGACGCTCGTGTTCGTCATCGACCTGCTCGACGTCAAATAACTGCACTCGAAGCACCAGCAGGTCAGGTGACGGCGCTGCGTACCCGCTCGGCCTCGCGGGTTGCCGAGGTGTTGGCCTTTCCCCCTCGGGAACCCGCGAGCTTGGCGGCAATGTGCTGGGCTACCGTCACCGGTTCGTACCGGGCCACGTCACCGGGCTCGATGCACGACGGCAACGGCGCGATCACCGCGTCGAGGTTGCCGTCGTGGAAGAAGGCGGCAGAGCGCCTGCGCTGAATCGTTCCGTCGGCAATCGGCGGACGCACGCGATGCAGCGTCGACACCCAGCGGTCGTTGGTCAGTCGGGCCGTCAGATCACCCAGGTTCACCAGCATCGCTCCCTCGACGGGTTGCACGTCGTGCCACCGTCGGTCGATGCCGAGAACCTGCAGACCGGGCACTCGATCGGCCCACAGCACCGTCACCAATCCGTAGTCGGTGTGCTCGCTCATCCCGGTGAGCTCGGTGTCCGGTACACGCAGGCCGGGGTCCAGTGCGTAGTTGTTCATCCGCAGGGTGTCGAGCGAGCGATCGGTGATGTCGGAGAACACGGTCGGGGCCACACCGAGTGCGTCGGCGAACACGGTGGTCAGCGTCCGGGCCACACGCGCTGCCTCGGCGAAGTATCGTTCGACGGCACGCTGGAACCCCGCGCACTCGGGCCAGGTGTTCGCCTCGCCCGTCCCGACGTTGAAGGCCTCGAACCAGTCGTTCGTGCCCGACGCCGATTCGACTCCCAGGCTCAGGCTCAGCGATTCGCTCTTCGGAGCGGTGTACCCGCGGTTGCGTTCGGGTGGGCAGATGTAGGCCCGCTTCGCCGCCGGTTCGAGTCCGAAGAACGAATCCATCGCCGACGCCAGGCCGTTCACGGTTTCCTCGGGGATCCCGTGTCCGAGAATCTGCATGAAACCGACTGTGCTGCAGGCGTAATCGATGTCCGACGCGACGCTGCGCCGGGCGGTCCCGTCGGCCGCCGCGGTGGCACCGTCCAGAACGTACGGCGAGATGTCGATGGTGGGGACGAAGAAGTCCGACGACGTGTGCATGGGTACATGATCCTCGGATCGGATGGACCCGCAGGTTTCCCCCGCGTAAAGACTGCCGTACTTCAGCTGTCCTGCAGCTCCAGCACCAATCTCGCTCCGCCCAATGGACTGTCGGTGAACCAGGCCCGCCCGCCGTGCAATTGGGCTTGCTGAGCCACCAGTGCCAGGCCGAGCCCCGAGCCGCCCTTGGCCGCTCGGGTGCCGCGCTCGAATCGGCCGAAGACCGTCTCGCGTTCATCGAGGGGAACGCCGGATCCGTTGTCGTCGACCAGGACGCGTACCGTCGTGCCCTCGCGCTCGGCGGTGATGACGATCGACGTCGCGTCGCCGTGCCGAACGGCGTTTCCGATCACGTTGTCGACGGCCAGCCGAAGGCCGGTCGGCAGGGCACGCATCGTGATCTCGCAGTCGGGGGCGGACTCGACCCGTATGTCGAGGCCCGGATGCAGTCGCTGCGCATCCTGGGCTGCGACGTCGCAGATGTCGATGATGTCGGTCTCGACTCTGTCGGCCTCGCTGGACAATTCACCCGACGCCAGTCGCTCCAAGGCTGTCAGCGTCGTCTCCACTCGTCCCTGTGTCCGTTCGAGGTCGCCCAGAATCTCCTGCTGCTGCGCGCGCTCGAGATCGAGGGTTCTGAGCACCTCGATGTCCGTGCGCATCGCGGTCAGCGGGGTGCGGAGCTCGTGCGCGGAGACGGCCGCGAAATCGCGGGCAGTGTCGAGCGCAGCATTGGTGCGTTCCTGAGCCTCGTTCAGCCTGGTCAGCATGCCCCCGATGGCGACGGCGAGTTCGTCGGCTTCGGTGACGCCCGTGCGGGTTTCGGGAGCGGTCGGTGGCTGGGCGCTGACCTGACGGGTCAACGTCACCAGCGGTCTCACGGCCCGTCCACCGAAGAGCCAACCCAGGCCCGTGGACACGGCGATCGCGGCCAGTCCCAACAGAAGTACCTGCTTCTGTTGCTCGTCGGTCACTTGTTGAGCTTCGATGGCGGGCACACCGATCGAGATGGAGATGGACGAGACAACGGTCGATACTGCCGTGTAGACCCGGAACCGTTGACCGTCCACGTCGACGGTCTGGGATCCGGCCGCCAGCGCAGGCAGCCGCGTCGGGGTCGATGCGACCACGATGTCGCCGCTGCGAATCGTGACGGCGAACGCTCCGGACAGCTGATCGATGAAGGCCTCCAACGTCGACGAGTTCGGGACCAGCACCTGCGAGGCCGTCGTCAGACGTTCGTCGAGCTGATTGACGTTGTTGCGGGAGATGGCGACCGAGGTGACCACCGCGAGGGCGGCCACCACCAGGGTGGCTCCGAGAGCGGTGGCCGCGGCCACTCGGGCGCGCAGCGAGAAGCTCATGGGGCGTCCCGGACGACGAAGCCGACCCCGCGGACCGTGTGCAGGATGCGCGGCGACCCGTCGGCCTCGAGTTTGCGTCGGAGATATCCGACGAACACGTCGACGACGTTGGTGTCGGCAACGAAGTCGTAGCCCCAGACCAGTTCGAGCAGTCGTTCACGTGTGAGAACGACGCCCTTGTTGCGAGCCAGGATCGCCAGCAACTCGAATTCGCGCTTGGTCAGGTCGATGTCGGCTCCGCCGCGGTGGACGCGATAACCGGGGATGTCGACCACCAGGGTGCCGATCGCGACGGCCGAGTTCGGTGCGCCCGAATCTGCCACCGGCACAACCGGACCGGTGCCGCGACGACGCAGCATGGCTCGGATCCGAGCGACGAGCTCGGCCAACACGAACGGTTTGGTGAGGTAGTCGTCGGCACCGGATTCGAGTCCGGCGATGCGATCGTCGACCGAGCTGCGGGCACTGAGTACGCAGATCGGGATGTCGTTTCCCATGGCGCGCAACGCGGTCACCACGCTGGCACCGTCGAGCACCGGCATGTTGATGTCGAGCACGATGGCGTGCGGCATCGATCGCGACACGACGCCGAGCGCCTCCGCGCCGTCCGACGCGGTGATGACGGTGAACCCGGACAGGCGCAGGCCGCGTTGCAGTGACGACAACACGTCTGCGTCGTCGTCGACGACGAGAACGGTGGCGGGGGTGCTCGGCGATTCGGTCACCGGACCAATGCTATGCAACCCAGCTGTCGACGGTGGTGCGGCGTTCCTCGGGCGTCTTGGCGAAGAAGTCCTCGAGGGCACTGCGGCGGCCGGTGTCGGCATCGAGCGACCAGGCCAGTGCGGGTGCCTTTGCGTAGAGCTGCTCGTAGTACTTCTCGAAGGTGCAGGTGCTGTCGATCAGGGAGAGTGCACCGGGGAAGGGGCGTGTGTTCGTCATGATGTTCTCCTTGTCTGTTCGGTATATCCCAAGCTAGAGGTCGTTGTTGCGGCCTTGGTGAGTCGTGGTTGGCGGTTCTCTGAGAATCGAGGGTCGAGCCGGGGATTGCTCGGGACCGCGGTGGGTAAGACTGAAAGCATGTCGATCGTCTGGTTTCGCCGTGATCTCCGTTTGGGGGATCTGCCCACCCTCACCGCCGCTGCCGAGTCGGGAGACCCGGTGCTCGGGCTCTTCGTGCTCGACGATCGGCTGCTGAAGCCGTCCGGCGGACCGCGCAAGGATTTTCTGTTCCGGTCGCTCGAAGCACTCGACGAGCAACTCGACGGCCGGTTGATGGTCGTCCACGGTGACCCCGAGACGGTGGTCCCGAAGGTGGCGAAGGCGATCGGCACCGAGGACGTGCACATCAGCGCGGACTACGGTCCGTACGGGCGTGAGCGAGACAAGCGTGTGGGCGAGAAGGTGACTCTGGTCGAGACCGGGTCTCCGTACGCGGTCGCCCCCGGGCGGATCGTCAAGAACGACGGGGAGCCGTACAAGGTGTTCACGCCGTACTCGCGCCAGTGGCTGGAACACGGGTGGCGCGGTCCGGCGGACACATCGGCCGACTCCGCCGACTGGATCGACCCGGACGAGGTGAAAGGCGTTCGGCGAGTGAAGATTCCCTCCGAGAAGGATGCATCCGACGCGGCGGCGGGTGAGGCAGCTGCGTCGAAGCAGTGGAAGGAATTCCTCGACGAGGTCTCGGCGTACGACAACGAGCGCAACCGTCCCGATCTCGACTCGACGAGCCGGATGTCGGTGCATCTGAAGTACGGAACCATTCATCCACGGACGATGTTGGCCGACCTGGGAAAGCTCCGCAGCGAGGGTGCGGCGTCGTACCGCAGACAGATCTGCTGGCGAGACTTCTACGCCGACATCCTCTTTCAGCGACCCGACAGTGCCAGAGAGAACTACGTCAAGAAGTTCGACGCCATCGAACTGGACTCGGGCAAGCACGCCGACGAGTTGTTCGACGCCTGGTGCAAGGGCGAAACGGGCTTTCCGATCGTCGATGCCGGTATGCGGCAGCTGAACTCCGAGAAGTGGATGCACAATCGAGTGCGGATGATCGTGGCGTCGTTCCTCGTCAAGGATCTGCATCTGCCGTGGTGGCGGGGAGCGCGCTACTTCATGCAGCACCTCGTCGACGGCGATCTGGCCAACAATCAGCACGGGTGGCAATGGACCGCCGGAACCGGTACCGACGCCTCGCCGTACTTTCGAGTGTTCAACCCGATCACTCAGGGCGAGAAGTTCGACCCTACCGGGGACTACGTCCGACGCTGGGTGCCGGAGCTGCGCGGCGAAGAAGGAAAAGCCGTGCACACGTTGAAGTTCGGTCGACCCGAGGACTACGTGGATCCGATCGTCGACCACAAGCACGAGCGTGAGGTGGCGATCGCCCGCTTCAAGGCGATCTAGCGCGCGAGCGGAGCCTGCGGAGTGACCCCATTCTCCTGCGGGAGCGGAGCCTGCGAAGTGACCCCTATCTTCTGCGGGACAATCCGACGCCCACCAGGCAGATCACTCCGCCGACCACGGCGAGGTAATGCGGCACCTCACCCAACAGGAGCCAGGCCAGCGTGATCGTGATCGGTGGCACGGCGTACGTGGTGATTCCGAGCTTGCCGGCGTTCATCCGCGTCAGCGCATAGGCCCAGGTGCTGAAGGCCAGTGCCGTCGGGACCAGGCCGAGGTAGATCAATCCGCCGGTGGCACCGGCCGAGGCGGCCCCGAGGTCGTCGAGCAGCGCCGGTGCGAAGGGCAGCGTGCACACCGCGCCGATGGTGCATGCCATCCACGTCACCTGAAGTCCGGGGATGTTGCGCAGCACCGGCTTCTGGCTCAGCACTCCGATGGCGTAGGTCACCGCGGACACCAGGCACAGAGCGATACCGAGGAAATCGGCGTCGGTCTTGGTGGTCGACGTCGTGGTCACCGCCGTGACGACACCGACCATGACCGCGCCGGCGAACGCTATGCCCGCACCGATCACCAACCACTTCGGAAAGCCCTCGCCCAGAAGCAGACCCGCGAACAGGGCGACCAGAATCGGACCGATCTGAATGATCATCGACGTCGTACCGGCGTCGACGCGTTGCTCGGCGGCATTGAGGGCGACGTTGTAGATGCCGAACCAGAACACGCCGATACTGACGATCTGCAGCCATTGGGTGCGGTTGGGCCTGACCCACTGCCTTCTGGCCACAACTATCGCGCCGAGCGCCACAGCTCCGATCAGCAGCCGACCCAGCGCGAGCGGGCCCGCCCCGAAGGATTCGCCGACGCCGCGAATCGCGACGAAGGCCGAGGCCCACGAGATCACCGTGACGGTGACTGCACCGAGGGCGAGCCAATCGACGGCGGGACGGGTGTCGAGATCTGTCATGAGCACGACGCTATCTCGCGCGAACGACCCCTGGCGCGCGGGTTTCGGCCATCGTTGCGCGAATTGGTGCCGACTATCTGCCGAGCAACTTCTCCAGCGCATCGAGCACGGCGGGATCCTCGATGGTCGACGGCACGCCGTACTCCTCGCCGGCGACGATCTGCCGCATCGTCTTCCGCAGGATCTTGCCCGAGCGGGTCTTCGGCAGGGCACCGACGATCGTCACGTCCCGGAACGTCGCGAGTGCACCGATCTGATCGCGGACCATGGCCACCAGTTCGGTACGCAGCTGATCCTCGGTGATGGTCTCCCCGGCCTTGAGCACCACGTAGCCGCTGGGGCGCTGGCCTTTGAGGTCGTCGTGGATTCCGATGACGGCGCATTCGGCGACGGCGGGGTGACCGGCCAGCACGGCCTCCATCGACCCGGTGGACAGGCGGTGGCCGGCCACGTTGATGACGTCGTCACTGCGGCCCAGCACGTAGACGTACCCGTCGGCGTCGATGTACCCGGAATCGCCGGTGAGGTAGTAGCCCGGGAACGTGTCGAGATACGAACGCTGGAAACGTGATTCGTCGTTCCAGAGTCCCACCAGCGCGCCCGGTGGCAGTGGCAGCTGCACGACGATGTTGCCCTCGGTGCCTGCGTCCACCGGCGCACCGGCGGCGTCGAGGATACCGACCTGGAATCCCGGCACCGGTACCGTCGGTGATCCGGGTTTGATCGGAAGTGGTTCGAGGCCACGAAGATTGGCGCAGATCGCCCAGCCGGTTTCGGTCTGCCACCAGTGGTCGACGACGGGGCGGTCCAGGGTTCGCGAAATCCACTCGTAGGTATCGGGATCGAGGCGTTCACCGGCGACGAACAGTGTCTCGAGCGACGAGGTGTCGTACTTCTCGAGCTCGGCGGCGTGTGGGTCGACCTTGCGGATGGCACGCAAGGCCGTCGGCGCGGTGAACAACGCGCGGACGCCGTGATCCTGGATCACCCGCCAGAACGCGCCTGCATCGGGAGTTCCGACGGGTTTGCCCTCGTAGAGAACCGTTGTGGCACCTGCGAACAGCGGTCCGTAGACGATGTAGGAGTGTCCGACGACCCAGCCGACATCGGACGCCGTCCACATCACCTGACCGGCACCGACGTCGTAGATGTTGCGCATCGACCACGTCAGCGCGACGGCATGACCGCCGTTGTCGCGCACCACACCCTTGGGCTTACCGGTCGTGCCCGAGGTGTAGAGGATGTACAGCGGATCCGTCGCCTGCACCGAAACCGGTTGGGCGGCGGGGGCGTCGGCGATGAGGGTGTCCCAATCCAGCCAGTCGTGGCTGCCTGCGATGCCGTCGCGGGCCTTGACGATCACCGCGGGGACGGTCGCCGTCGTGAGAGTCAGGGCGCGCTGCACCAAGGGGAGGTATTCGACGACTCGACCAGGCTCGAACCCGCCGGCGGCAGTGATCAGCAGGACCGGCTCGGCGTCGTCGATTCTCGCCGCCAGCTCCTTGGCCGCGAAGCCGCCGAACACCACCGAGTGCACCGCGCCGAGCCTGGCGCACGCGAGCATGGCGATCACTGCCTCGGGAATCATCGGCAGGTAGATCACCACGCGGTCGCCGGGGGAGACGCCGTTGCTGCTCAACACCCCGGCGAAACGAGCGACCCGATCGAGCAGTTCGGCGTAGGTGTAGCTGCGGGTCAGTCCGAGCATCGCCGAGTCGTAGATCAATGCGGTCCGGTCGCCGTGCCCGGCGTCGACATGCCGGTCGAGAGCGTTGAAACAGGTGTTCACGCGGGCACCGGGAAACCAGTGCGAGCCGTCGAACGCGGTGGTCGGTGGGGTGTCCCAGTCGACGTCTGCCGCCGCAGACAGCCAGAATTGCTCCCGGTTGTCGACGCTGTCTCCGAATGCCTGCCGATACTCGCCACTCATGCCACCGAGCCTAGTTGGGCACGTGCCGCCGTTTCGGGTTATCGCCAACGGGGCGGGAGCGTAGCCTCCGAAGTACTTCGCGGCCGCCGTAGAACGCCGCGCTGGCCGCGAACATCCCCGCGACCAGCAACAGCCATCGCATCGCGTACGGCTCCTGGGTCTGACCCGTGGCGGCCTCGTATGTCTCGCTTCCGTGCGCGAAGATCCCCGGTGCGAACAGCAACAGGCTCAGTCCCGCTCCGAGCGCAGGAATGCGTACCGCGTTGACGAACCTGCCCAGTCGAGCAACCAGAGTTCTGTCGAGTACCGCGTACAACGGGAACAGGATCGCATCGTGCACCACGGCCGCGCCGACGAACCACAGTCCGATGGACTGCCACCACTTGTCGGTATTCCACAGGGCCGGAAAGCCGATCGTCAGGACCACCACTCCGGACAAGGCGAGACAGAAGGCCGTGACCGCGAGATGCACGGGGCCTGCGCCGTACCTCGCCCGAAACGTACTCATGCTCCCTCCCCGAAGAATTCGACTGATTCGATCCATTTGGTGGCATGCACTCCGGGTATCGCCGGCATCATGATCCGAGCGGGATAGCCGTGATCGAGGGACAGGTCGGCCCCGTTGACCTTCAGTGCGAGAAGCGAATCGGGATGCATCATCTGATGTCCCCCGAAGGTGACGCGATTGAACGAACCGACGGGTTCGAGCGACCGCACCTCACCGGTATCGGCAGAATCGATGCCCACGAGCGCCGCCAGATCGCGCAGTGGAACACCGGTCCACGTCTGTACCGTCGACCAGCCTTCGACACAGGAGATCGGGAGTTCGACGGTATGCAGGTCCATCTGCTCGAGTTGAGCTCGAGTGAGTACTACGGCGGCACCGCCGGCCGATACGGTCAGCCGCCACGAATCTCCTGTCTGCGCATCGGTGACGCCCGCGGATCGTGCAGTGCGATTGATCTGGAAGTCGTTGGGGCCGTTGCCGTACGAACGCCCTCGGGGGAGCAGGAGCGCTGCCCCGCGCAGTGGCCCGCCCGTCGTCTGCCCGGCACTCAGCACGGCGACGAACAATGCGCTGCCGCCCACGAGGGTGAGTGCTCCGCGGCGGCTGATCGTCGCCGGAGCGGGATCGGTTGCAGCAAGGCCTGATTCGTCGTCGGCGTCGGGCACCGTGTCGGCCACCCTGATGCGCATCAGCTCGAGGAACGGGCGGGTTCGCAGCGCGGTCACCATGGTCGGAAACTTCAACACCACATGGGCGACGAAGCCGGCGACGAACACCCAGGCTCCCCAGTAGTGCGCGGTGTAGAAGCTGAATCCGAAGATGTAGTCGTACTGAATGTTCAGCACACCGGTGATTATCTCGAAGAGTATGCCACCGACCAACGCCAGCAACGACACTCGTTCCAGCAGATGCGCCACGCTGCGAATCGGGGGCATCTCGATCAGCTTCGGAATCACCGACCACAGCTTGGCCAGCACGATCGGCACCATGACCAGACCGAGTCCCACGTGCAGGCCCTGGGTGAGTCGGTAGAGCCAGGCGGGTTCGGTCGGCCAGTCGAACGACGGTATCCGTAGCCATCCGACGTCGCCGGGCATGGCCTGGCCGAACTGAGGACCGTACGCGGCCCAGGAAAAGAATCCGGTGATCGTCACGATCGGCAGGACGACGAGCAGGACGGATGCGAGGACCGACGTGAACCAGACGCCGCGGATCGGGCTTCGGAACGTGGGAATTCGTTGCATTCTGGTTCCCGTCTGCAAGATTGTACCCAGTAGTACAAATCAATGAGTCGAGGTTAGCGCACCGAGAGTGCTTTCGCCAGGGTGCGTCCAGGCGTCGCTTCTCAGGTCGCGCGTCGACGCAATGCGGCGACCGCTGCGTTCAGCGTGTCGCGCAGTGGTTGCACATCGCCCGCGATGCGGGCGATCAGCATGCCCCCCTGCAGTGAGGCGATCAAGGTGGCGGCAGCGCCGGCCGGATCGGTCGCGACGTCGAGTTCGCCCCGGTCGATCATGCGACGAAGTCCCTGCTCGAGAGGTTGCTCCCAGCGCCGGAACGCGGCATGCAGGGCAGGAACGAACGCCGCGTCGTTCTTCAGTTCTGCAGCGAGTGAACCGAGGGGGCACGAGAACGGACCACCTGGTTGTTCGTGATTTCGCACGATCTCGGCGGCCCAGGCGTCGATGTCGTCGAGGCTGTCGATGTGGGCCAGGCGTGGCTGAGCGGCGAGCACGCGCTCGAGTTGACGTGCGATGACGGCCTCGACCAGGTCCGACTTGTCGGAAAAGTAGTGGTAGAGCTGCGACTTCCCGGTCTCCGATGCGGCGAGAACGTCGTCGAGAGTGGTTCCCGCGACGCCGTGGTCGTACATCATCGATGCTGCGGCGTCGACGATCGCAGCTCTGGTGCGTCTGCCTTTGGCCGTTCTCGGCAGCTCCTTGCTCACGGGCCCTCGGCTCCTCGGTCGATGCTGTGAACAGCGAGTTCGATGAACACTCGGCCGTTCGATTCGATGGTTCGGCGGACCCGAAGCCCTGCAGCCACCGCCAGCGAGTACAGCGCACCCGCGCCGACACTGGCCCACGTGAACCACTCGCCCACCGAGTCGCCGGTCTCCCATCGAACCATTCGGTTCCGATCGTCCAGATCGGGGGTCGGCTCGACTTCGACGATGGCTGTTCCGCTCTCGTGCAGCAGTCTTCGTACGGTCGTCAACAGCGCGGCAGGATCGCCGCCGATACCGATGTTGCCGTCCGCGAGCAGTACGTGGGACCACTGCCCGGCCCTGGGGAGCGCTGAGAAGATGTCCTGTTCCACGGCGAACCCACCGCGGTGATTCGTCATCTCCACGGCGACCGAGGACGTGTCGACCCCCAGTGCGGGAACGCCGGCACGGGTCAGTGCCTCGGTCAACCGCCCTGGCCCACAGCCGAGATCGAGGGTGGGGCCGGTGCAGAACGCAATGGAGGCCTCGTCGGCCCGGATGTCGTCGACCGTCGAATGGGCTCCACCCATCCAGCGTGCGATCGGCAGTTCGGTGCGTCGACCGTCGTAGTCGGAGATCCACGAGGGTAGGCCTGCGCGGCCGCGGCGATAGACGTCGTCTGCAATCACCCGATCGAATGTACCAGTGAGTACAGTCAGCGGCATCGCGGGGCGAAGCGCGTCAAATTTCCCGTGGGTGCCGTCAAGATTGCGTCAACACCTCTGTTCGACGCCACCGCGCGGCGTGAGACTTCCTCTCATGACACTTCTCGACATGCTTCCGTCCCTCGGTGCCGCATATGTTTCGCGGTGCGATCCAACGCTCTGGCCTGCAGATACGCATTGCGTCTGCGGCCGCATCACCGTCGACGGCGTTGCGCTGGAGGATCTTGCGGACGCGCAGGGCACTCCGGTGCAGTGGGGTTCGATTCTGGTGACTCGGGTGCGTTCGGTGATTGCCGGCGAGGTGGGCGTCGACGCCGAGTTCGCGGATCTGCGCCAGGCCGTGGTGGTCAACCGGCATTCGGTGGGTCCGGTGGTCAAGGTCGATGTGCACGGTCCGGGTCGACGCTGTGTCGGTCCGGTGGAGCTTCCCGCCGACCTGCGTGCGGGTGACGTATTGGCACTCGTGACCTCGCAGGTGCACGGCGGAGCCTGCGGTCGTTCCGCAGGCTCCACGCCGGTCTCGTAGCAGGGGTCGGCGGGAGTGGAGCCTGCGGAACGACCTATTGGGGGTGCCCGCTCACAAGCGGCGAAGCCGCGTCAGCCCAGCGTGCGGTAGCGGGCGAGTCTGGTCCGAGTGCGGGTGGCGGAGTCGACGGTGGACAACATGCGCAGTTCTCGAACGATGGCATCGGCGACCCGGGCGGAAAAGGCGGCCGGTTCGTCGGCGGCGTCGGGGAGTTCGGGGACGATAGCGTCGACGATGCCGTCGCGCAGCAGATCGACCGAGCGGATGCCCTGCGCCTCGGCCATGTCCGGGGCGTGAGCGGTGTCCCGGTGCACGATGGCGCTGGCGCCCTCGGGCGGAAGCGGTGCGAGCCAGGCATTCTGGGCACACAGCACGCGATCGGCGGGCAGAAGTGCGAGCGCCCCGCCGCCGGTGCCCTGGCCGAGCAGCACCGACACCGTCGGGGTATCGACGGTCACCAGGTCGGAGATCGAGCGGGCTATCTCGGGTGCCAGGCCGCCTTCCTCGGCTTCCTTGGAGAGGGCAGCGCCGAAGGTGTCGATCACCAGTACCAGCGGGATGCGTAGTTCCTCGGCCAGGCGCATGCCGCGTCGTGCCTCACGTAGTGCCGCAGGACCCATCGTGGCGGTGGCGGCGCTGCTGCTCCGGTCGTTGCCGAACAGGACGCAGGAGGTTCCTCGTATTCGGCACAGTGACAACAGAATCGAGGTGTCGGCCTCGCCCTGTCCGGTGCCGCTGAGTGGAACGTGTTCGCTGGCTGCGTGTTCGATGAGTTGCCGAATACCCGGCCGGTCGGTGCGGCGAGATGACTGCACCGAATGCCAGGCCGACTGCTCCCGTATCTCGGCCGGCTGATCGTCGGTGAGGTCGGGCCACACGGCGGCGTCGACGATCACTCGAAGTGCGCGGATCAACAAGTGGCGCAGGTCAACCACCGGCACCACACCGTCGATGACGCCGTGCTGGTAGAGGTTCTCGGCGGTCTGGACGCCGTCCGGAAATGGCTTGTCGTACAACGCCTGATAGACGCGGGGCCCGAGGAACCCGATCAGTGCGCCGGGTTCGGCCACGGTGACGTGAGCAAGCGACCCCCAGGATGCGAACACGCCTCCGGTCGTCGGATTGCGCAGGTACACCAGGTACGGCAGGTGCGCGGCCTTGTGCGCGGTGACGGCCGAGGCGATCTTGACCATCTGCACGAAGGCGAGTGTGCCCTCCTGCATTCGGGTGCCGCCCGAGGTGGGGGAGGCGACGAGCGGCAGCCCTTCGGCCGTTGCGCGTTCGACGGCGGAGGTGATGCGCTCGGCCGCGGCAACGCCGATCGATCCGGCGAGAAAGGCGAACTCGCACGCGATGATCACCACGCGTCGACCCTCGATGGTGCCTTCGCCGGTCAGCACCGACTCGTCGACGCCGCTCTTCTCCCGAGCTCTCGCCAGGTCCCGAAGATAGGACTCCCCAGGATGGACGTCCACTGGCGTGGAGTCCCAGGACACGAACGATCCGCCGTCGAGAACGGAGTCGAGAATCTCGGCGGCGGATGTCCGTTGGCTCATATCGGGGAGCCTACGCAGCGAACCCTAGCGAGCAAACGCTTCCTTCCACGAGACGGTCTTGCCGATCCGAAGAATGGAACGCTGGTAGATCTTCGCCGCGCCCATGGCCAGGATCGCGGTGGTGACCACCATCAGAACCGCCGAGCCGACGATCTGCACCGGCGAGGTCACGCCCGCTGCAATTCGCAGAGGCATCATGATCGCGGAGAACGGCGGGATCCAGCTCAGCGTGTTGGCCAGGGTGCTCTCCGGATCGCTGACGGAGTAGAAGGCCGCGAAGAACATCGCCATGATCAGGATCAACAGCGGCATGGTCGTCGAGTTGACGTCCTCCTGCCGCGAGACCATCGACCCGCCCGCAGCGTAGAGCACCGCGAAGAATGCGAACCCGAGAACGAACCACGCGAGGGTTGCGGCGAAGACGCTCACCGCAGCACCCGTGACCGTGAGGACGCCCGTACCCAATCCTGCCCCGACACCGGCTATTCCGTAGAGAGCAAGCTGCACGATGCCGACCGCGCCGATACCGAGGATCTTTCCCCACAGCAACTGCAGGGGGCGGACGGTGGAGAGCAGCAGTTCGACCACCCGAGAGGACTTCTCCTCGACGACGCCCATCGCGACGTACATGCCGAAGCCGATGATCTGGGCATAGAGCAGAAACACTGCCGACAGGGCAAGTGCGGTCCGCTGACCTGCCTCGGGATCCGGGGGATCGATGGCGTCGACGGTGACCGTTGCGGCGCTTGTCGCTGCTCCGAGCTCGTTCTGATCGACACCCTGTTGCGCCAGTGCAGCATTCGTGGCTTGCGTTGCAACACTGCCTTCGACGACGGCGCGCAACGTTCCGGTCAGGTCGGACTCGGTGACGGCGGTGTACGCACCGTCGGTTCCGTCCGGAACCAACGCCACGTCGAGGTCCCCGGATTCGACGCCGCTGCGTGCGGCTGCCGCGTCGGCGATCTCACGGACCTCGACCGGTGACCCGACGGCGTCGCCGGTTGCTTCGACCACGGCCGCGATGGACTGGTCTCCGGCGATGCCGACGACGTCGCGCTCCTCGTCACCGCTGCCGGAGAAGATCGAGAACGCGACGATACCGCCGACGATGACGGCCAGGATGATCGCGTTGCTGATGACGAAGCTCTTCTTCATCACCTGAACGGTGAACTCGCGCTTGGCTATCAAGGACACAGCGCTGAAGGAGTTCAGTTGGGAGCTCATGCCACTACCGCCTCTCGGAACAGGTCGCTCAGGGAAGGTTTCTGGATGGAGAAGTCGTGTACCGGACCGGTCGCCAGTGCCGCCCGCAGGATCTGCTGGTCGTCGGCCCCGGGTGCCAAGCCCAGGACGGTGACGCCGTCGCTGTGGCCGAGGGTGCTCACTCCGGTGATGCCCGACGCCCATCCGGGTGCGGCGTTCGGTGCGTGGACGCGTAGCTGCGAATCTCCCGACCCGCGTAGCTCGTCGACGGTGCCGACGGCCTTCATCGAGCCCGCGGCGATGATACCGACGCGATCGCACAGGCGTTGCACCAGATCGAGCTGGTGGCTCGAGAACACCACCGGCACTCCGGCAGCGGCCTTTTCGCGCAGTACCTCACTCATGACGTCGACAGCGATCGGGTCGAGGCCGGAGAACGGCTCGTCCAGGACCAGCACCGCGGGGTCGTGCACCAGCGCGGCCGCCAACTGCACGCGCTGTTGGTTACCCAGGCTCAATGCGTCGACGGTGTCGTTGACGCGCTGGTCGATGCCGAGTCGTTCGGTCCAGCGGATCACCGCGGCCTTGGCGTCCTTGGACGACAGGCCGTGCAGCTCGGCCATGTAGGCCAACTGCGGGCCCACCTTCATCTTGGGATAGAGGCCGCGCTCCTCGGGCATGTAGCCGATGGTGCGTCGGACGTCGAGGTCGACGGGCTTACCGCCCAACAGAACCTGGCCGGAATCTGCCGACAGGACTCCCAGCGCGATGCGCATCGTGGTGGTCTTGCCTGCGCCGTTGCTGCCGACGAAGCCGAACAGCTCGCCCGGGCGGACGTCGAAACTCAGGTTGTCCAGGGCGATCTTGTCGCCGTATCTCTTGGAGACGGAGTCGATCGTGAGGGTGCTCATGGTGCCCTTTCGGTCGTTACTGCTGGTCGAAATTCGGGATGTCGTCGAATTCGGGGTCGGGGGTGATCCACGCGAGAATCATTGCTGGAGAGCAGATTCCGGTCATCAGTGCGGCCAGAGTCCAGCCGCCACCTGCGTAGGCGAGCCGGGACATGTCCTCGAACGACACCGAGAGGAAGATGGACGCGAATGCGGCTGCCATCACCAGCGTCTGCGTGACGGTGAGGCCGATGGATCGAGCTTCGTTGCGCTGCTGCACTTCCCATTCGTCCAGTGCTCCGACGGGTGCGTCGCCGTGCCGGCCGGAGACAATCTGTAATGCCGTCCAGATCGGAATGAACAGCAGTGCCGCCGGTATCCATCCGAGTGCGAACCACTCGGAGAACAACCTGCCGATGCTGACGACGAAGAAGGCGAAGAGGAGTACGGCCACAGCTACCACGAGGATCTGGCGTCGACGCTGTGTGCGCCACTTCGGAAGCCAATGGCGAGTCTTGGCGTCGTTCTCCAGGAATCGGCGGGTGCGATAGGCCTGATAGCGGGTGAGGATGTCGGGTCGTTCGCTCATGGTCAGCCGTCCTCGGGATCGGGGTCGGGGGTGATCCACGCGAGGATCACTGCCGGGGCGCATCCACCTGCAAGCAGAGCAGCGAGCGTCCACAATCCTCCGGCGTAAGCCAGATTTTCGTTGTCGTACGCTCCCGACAGCACGATCAAGACCAGAAGTGCCACCAATACCAGGGCCTGGGTTACGGTGAGGCCGATCGAACGTGCTTCGTTGCGCTGCTGCACTTCCCATTCGTCGAGTGCTCCCACCGGTGCATCGCTGTGGCGACGGGACACGGTTTGCAGCATCGTCCAGGCGACGAGAAACATCACAGTGGCCGGGATCCATGCGATCGGTGCCCACCGGGAGAAGAGTGACCACACGGCTATCACCAACAGGGTGAGCAAGGACGCCATCAACATTACGGCGAGTATGCGTCGACGTTTCTGGGTGCGCCAGTTCTGAAGCCAGTGATGGGTTTTCGCGTCGTGCTCCAGGAATCGGCGCGTGCGATAGGCCTGATAGCGGGTGAGGATGTCGGAGCCGGGTGTCGTCATCGATCCTTCTCCCTTCGGAAGAGTTCGGCGGAGAGCGGTCCGAGTTCGGTGCGCGAGAACACCGCTTCGATCGGCAGATCGAAGACGTCGCAGATGCGCATCGCAAGGTCGAGGCTCGGGTAGTGGTCGCCTCGTTCGAGGGCACCCACTGTCTGGGGGTTCACTTCGACGAGTTCGGCCAGTTGCGCGCGGCTCATCTTTCGTTCTGCCCGCAGAACACCCACCCTGTTGAAGATCGGGAGCGCGGTACCGCGCTTGACGGGGCTCATGACAATGAAGTGTTGTATAAACCCAACGATATGTCAACCAGTAATAACAGTTTTATCGATGCGCCTACTGGCTCTGCTGTTCGCGAGCGGCCACGACCACCGCGTGCATGGTCGTCAGAAAGTCGTCGATCGTTGCCCGCTGCTCGGGTGTGAAACGTGCCAGCTCGTCGACTGCTCGGCCGATGACGGGGCCGAAGAACGTGGTGCCGAGTTCCGACGCGTGAGCGGTCACGCGCAGCAGTACTCGGCGGCGATCGGCTGGGTCTGCTTCGCGTGATACCAAGTTGCGCTTGCTCATTCGATCGACCAGGGCGGTGACGGATGCCGATTCGAGGCCCAGCTGACCGCCGAGCCAGCCGGGTGTGGCACGCGTTCCGGCGCGGTCGGCATCGAGGAGGCAGATCAGCGCGCGGATGTCTGTCGGGTGAAGTGAGTGCTTCTGGGCGAAGTCTGCGCCCAGGAGATCGAGTTCGACGGTGAGCGCTCGCAACCGATGTACGGCGGCGACAGGTTCGGTCATGTGTCGATCCCTCGGGAGTTGCTGTACGGGTAGTCTCTCTATTGTCTACTATCTCGATCATCGAGAGAATAGAGGGTCGCAATGACGCTGGACGGATTCTTCACCGCCTACGACCGAGTGCTGCAGAAGTGGCCGGCTGATACCCAGGCCATCGACGCGAATACGGTGCACGGCACCACACGGATCAACGCCTGCGGACCCGTCGACGGCCCGCCCCTGGTGCTGCTCCCGGGGGCCGGTGCGACGTCGACCGTGTGGTTCGCCAACGTCGCGGCGTTCTCTCGGCACTATCGGGTGTACGCGGTGGACCTCATGGGCGACGTCGGGCGCAGCGTGCCCGGGGAACGCGCCATCGACTCTGTCGAGGAGCTACTGGGTTGGCTGTCGGCCGTCCTTGATGAGCTGAACTTGCCAACCGCGGCGCTCTGCGGCCATTCCTACGGCGCGATGATCGCGCTGGCGTACGCCCTGCGCAACGACAGCCGCGTCGACGCGCTGACCCTGCTCGATCCCAATGCCTGCTTCGGCTCCATGAGTCCGCGGTACCTGCTGCACGCGATTCCGATTCTGCTTTCTCCCAACGAAAAGCGACAGCGACGCTTCGTAGCGTGGGAGACCGATGGCCAGGCTTTGGATTCCGACTGGCTCGACGTCCTCGCGCTCGGGGCCGCGAATTTCCCGACGGCCAAGACCATCGTTCCGAAGCGGCCGAAGCCCGCTGCGTTCGAGGGATTCGATGTGCGCACCACCGTGGTCCTGGCAGGGAAGGGGAGGGTGCACAACGCCGCTCGGATCGAAGAGGCTGTGCATGCCGTTCTGCCGAGTGCGAGGACGGTGATACTCGGCAGCGCCACGCACCACGGGCTACCGATGCATCCCGCCGCCGAGGTGAACGAAATTCTGCTCAGCTGAGGTGAATCGGGTGCAGCTGACCGCGCTCACCGCGGTCGGCTGCACCCGATTTCACTGCGACCTACAGTTCCGACAGCTGCCCGTCGGCCATCGTCCAGTGCCTCGTGCTGCGGACGGTGTCGAGCATTCTGCGGTCGTGCGTCACCAATAGCAGCGTGCCCTCGAAGTTCTCCATCGCGCGTTCCAGTTGTTCGATGGCAGGCAGGTCGAGGTGGTTGGTCGGCTCGTCCAGGACCAGCAGATTGACTCCGCGGGCCTGTAGCAACGCGAGCGCTGCGCGGGTTCGCTCACCGGGCGAGAGCGACGACGCCGGCCGCAGTGCATCGTCGCCGCGCAGGCCGAACTTGGCCAGCAGGGTGCGGACATCGGCGTCCGGCCACTCGGGAACTGCAGCGCTCAAGGCGTCGGACACCGTGCCCTCGCCGACGAAATATGCTCGCGCCTGGTCGATTTCGCCGACCGCGACCCCGGATCCCAAAGAGGCCGTGCCCTCGTCCGGGCTGAGCCTGCCCAGCAGAACCGACAGCAACGTCGTCTTGCCGGATCCGTTGGGCCCGGTGATCAGAATGCGATCGCCCCAGTCGATCTGCGTCGTCACCGGCCCGAATGTGAACCCGGATCGCCGCACTAGTGCACCGCCCAACACCGAGACAACGGTGCCGCTCCGGGGAGCCGCCGCGATCTCCATTCGCAGCTCCCATTCCTTGCGGGGTTCCTCGACCACTTCGAGGCGCTCGATGCGACGTTGTGTCTGACGAGCTTTCGCGGCCTGCTTCTCCGTCGATTCGGCGCGGGTCTTGCGGGCGATCTTGTCGTTGTCGGTGGCCTTGCGTCGCGCATTGCGCACCCCCGACTCCATCCAGTTCCGCTGCATCTGCGCCCGTGACTCCAACGCGGACTTGGTGTCTGCGAACTCGTCGTACTTCTCCCTGGCATGCTGGCGCGCGATTTCCCGCTCCGCCAGATACGACTGGTAGCTGCCGTCGTACACATCGATGCGACGCTGCGCTCGATCGAGCTCGACGACGCCCGTGACTGTGCGTGCCAGAAATTCGCGATCGTGACTGACGACGACGATGGCGGCCCGCGTCGCGACGACGAACTGCTCCAGTTGTTCGAGGCCCGCCAGATCGAGATCGTTGGTGGGCTCGTCGAGCAGCAGGATGTCGTAGCGAGCGAGCAGAATCGCGGCGAGCCCGGCGCGGGCGGCCTGCCCACCCGACAGATCCGTCATGAATGCGCTGCCGTCGACCTCGAGGCCGAGGTCCGCCAGCACCTTTGCTGTTCGCTCCGCCAGATCTGCGCCGCCGAGCGCCAGCCACTTCTCCAGCGCCGGGGTGTAGAGGTCCTCATCACTGGACCCCAACGCCTCGGCGGCCGCGTTCATCGACGATTCGGCCTCGGTCACCCCGGTCCGTCGACCGAGGAAGTCCAGCACCGTCTCCCCGGCGATGCGCTCGGGCTCCTGAGCCAGGTAGCCGACCGTGGCGTCGGGCGGGCTGGTGTGGATCTCACCCTCGTGATCGGCGGTTCCCACCCCCGCGAGCAGCGTCAACAGGGTCGATTTGCCCGCACCGTTGGCCCCGACGAGCCCGATCACGTCACCCTCGGCCACCGTCAGATCGAGGCCGGAGAACAGGGTGCGATCGCCGTGGAAAGCGGCGAGATCATCGATACAAAGCGTTGCGGTCACCGAACAAGTATCTCCGGCGCAATGGGAACAGATTCACCGTGCCGCCCGTTGCCATTCGTATGACGTATTCAGCCGAGACCAGTACTGTCCCGACCATCGTGCTCAACGACGGCACGTCCATTCCCCAGCTGGGGTTCGGTGTGTGGCAGGTGCCCGACGACGGTGCCCAGGCCGCAGTGACCGAGGCACTGAAGGTCGGCTACCGCAGTATCGACACCGCCAAGGTGTACGAGAACGAAACCGGCACCGGTCGGGCCATCGCAGAATCCGGCATCGCCCGTGACGAGCTGTTCGTCACCACCAAGCTGTGGAACGACGATCAGGGCTACGACTCGACGTTGAAGGCGTTCGACGCCAGCATGGATCGCCTCGGACTCGAGTACCTCGACCTGTACCTCATTCACTGGCAGCAGCTCGACCGCGACAAGTACATCGACACCTTCAAGGCATTCCAGAAGCTGAAGGCAGACGGCCGCATCGGATCCATCGGCGTCTCCAACTTCACCATCCCCACCCTGGAGAAGCTGATCGACGCCGTTGGTGAGACCCCGTCGGTCAACCAGATCGAGCTGCATCCGCGGCTGATCCAGGAAGAGCTGCGTGCGTTCCACACCTCGAAGGGCATCGCCACCGAGGCCTGGAGCCCACTGGGATCGGGCACCATCCTCGACGAGCCGGTGTTCGCGACCATCGGTGAGGCACACGGCGTCACCCCGGCCCAGGTCATCCTGCGCTGGCACATCCAGCTCGGCAACGTGGTGATCCCCAAGTCGGTCACTCCGAAGCGCATCGCCAGCAACTTCGACGTGTTCGGCTTCGAGCTCAGCAACGACGAAATTCAGCAGATCAACGCCTTGGACTCCGCAGACGGCCGCACCGGCCCCGACCCGGACAAGTTCAGCAGCTGATGTGAGCGGAACTTCGTAGTGGGCTACGAAGTCCGGAGTGGAGCCCGCGGAACGACCACGGGCACAGCGTGCACATAGGGGGCCTAGTCTGTACCCATGTTCGATTCGCTCGACGGCAGGACCGTTGCCCTCACCGCCGAGCGGCGTGCAGACGAATTGGCCACCATGCTCGAACGCCGCGGCGCGAACATCGTTCACGCCGCGGCGATTCACGTTCTGCCCCTGATCGACGACTCGGAGCTGAAGTCCGCCACCGTGGGCATCGTCGAACGACCGCCACAGATCGTGGTGATCAGTACCGGCATCGGTTTCCGGGGCTGGCTCGACGCGGCCGCGGATTGGGGTATCCGCGATGATCTCGTTGCTGCTCTGGCACATTCGCGAATCATTGCCCGAGGCCCCAAGGCGCGCGGTGCCATTCGCGGTGCCGGTCTGCGGGAGGAATGGTCCCCGGCCACCGAGGCCTCGCAGGAAGTGTCCGCTCATCTCGCCGCCGAAGGTGTTGCCGGCGTGGACATCGCGGTTCAGCTGCACGGGGTGATCACCGAGTGGGAACCGACGATCCATCTCGATGCCGCACTGAGCGAACTCGGGGCACATGTGCGGCCGGTTCCGGTGTACCGGTGGATCCGCCCTCTCGATCAGGCTCCGCTCCTCGATCTGTTGGGGCAGATCATCGACCGCCGCGTGGATGCGGTCACGTTCACCAGCGCCCCGGCGGTGGCCTCGCTTCTCTCGACAGCGAAGGACAACGGCCTGCTCGACGCCTTCCTCGACGCACTTCGCGGCCCTGTCGCCGCGATCTGTGTGGGGCCGGTGACGTCGGCACCGTTGGATGCTTTGGGTGTTCCGACGTCGATGCCGAGCCGGGCGCGGTTGGGCGCGCTGGCGAAGTTCGTGACCGAGCAGCTCGGCTCGCCGTGAAAAGTCAGCCCAAGGTGTCGAGCAGCTCCGTCACCGCGGCTCGTCCCGCGCGATTGGCCCCGATCGTGCTTGCGGACGGCCCATAGCCGAGCAGATGGATGCGATGGTGCGCGGCCACCCGGGTGGTGAGCTTGCCGTCCATGACGATTCCGCCGCCGTGCCCGCGCAGGCGCAGCGGAGCGAGGTGGTCGAGGGCGCTGCGAAAGCCGGTGGCCCACAGGATCACATCGGCGTGCTGACTCGATCCGTCCTCCCACACCACCGAATCTTCCGTGATGGACGAGAACATGGGCTTTCGATCGAGCGCGCCGCGGTTGCGAGCAGCGGCCAACGACGGCGTCAGCAGGAGCCCGGTCACCGAGACGACCGAACCGGGTGGCAGGCCGGCCCGCACCCGCTCCTCGACCATGGCGACGGCCTTGCGTCCGGCATCGTGATCGAATTCGCCGTCCCGGAACACCGGTGGTCGACGTGTCACCCAGGTCGTCGTGGTGACCTGGGAGATTTCGTCGAGCAGTTGGACGGCCGAGATGCCGCCGCCCACCACGACGACGTGCTTGCCCGTGAACTCGTCGGCGGTCCGGTAATCCTTGGTGTGCAGTTGCCTGCCCGTGAACGTCTCGGCACCGTCGTAGTGCGGAACGAACGGCTTCTCCCACGTCCCGGTCGCGTTGATCAGTCCCTCGGCCATGACGACGGTGTCGCCGGCTTCGACCCGGAATCGGGGTTCTCGGTCGCACACGACGGTCACCGTGACGGGGCGTCGAACATGCAGTTCGAAGCGTTCCTCGTACGCGCGGTAGTAGCGGGGAACGGCGTCGGCGGCGCGGATCGTCTCGGCAGGCTCGTCGCCGAGGGTGTCGGCGAAGGCCATACCGGGCAGGTCGTGCACCCCGTTGACGGTGCTCAACGTCAGCGAGGGCCAGCGGAACTGCCACGCGCCACCCGGGCCGGGCGAACGGTCGAGCATCACGAACCCCTCACCGGCGGTCAGTCCCGCGCGATGGAGGTGATAGCCGGCCGAGAGTCCGGCTTGGCCGGCACCGATGACGGCGACCCGAGTGTCGATCATGCAGACCAGTAGATCAGGCCCCGCACTGTCGATTCCTGTACTGGTGGGTAACCTCTGCTGTCGTGATCGGACTTTCTCGTGACGGCGACGTCGTCACCATCGAACTGCAGCGGCCGGATCGACGGAACGCGTTGAACTCCGAGCTGTGCCTGGCGGTGCATCGCGGAGTCGAGCAAGCCGAGCACGACGGCGCGCGGGTCGTGGTCATCACCGGCCAGGGCACCAGCTTCTGCGCGGGCGCGGATCTGACCGGTGATGCGTTTCCCGAGCATTTCGGGCAGATCCTCGAGGAGATGCTGTTCGCCGTCGAGTCTGCGTCCATTCCGGTGGTCGCGGCCATCAACGGCCCGGCCGTGGGAGCAGGCACCCAGTTGGCCATCGCCTGCGATCTGCGGGTCGTCGCGCCGGGCAGCTTCTTCGAGATTCCGTCGACGCGGCTCGGTATCGCGGTGAGCAACTGGACCATCCGACGGCTGGCGGCGCTCGCGGGCGGGGGAGTGGCACGCACGATTCTGCTGGGCGGGGAGCGGGTGCACGCAGATCAGGCGTACACGTGCGGGTTGGCGAACAGACTCGGCGACGTCGATGTGGCCACGGAGTGGGCGCAGTCCATCACCGAGCTCGCTCCGTTGGCGCTCGAGCATCTCAAGCTGGTGTTCAACGACGATGGAGCACACGACGTTCCGACGCCGGAACAGGCCGCGGCGTTCGAGGCGGCGTGGAGCAGCGAGGACATGAGGGAAGCGCGACGGGCACGTACCGAGAAGCGCGCACCGAAGTTCGTGGGCAGGTGATCTTCGGGGCGCCCGACGCGGGCGATACTGCGTGGTTGCTGGCCAGTACTGCGCTGGTGCTGTTGATGACGCCCGGTCTGGCGTTCTTCTACGGCGGCATGGTGCGCTCGAAGAGCGTACTGAACATGATGATGATGAGTCTGTCGGCGATTGCGGTCGTGTGGTTGCTGTGGCTGGCGTTCGGATTCTCGATGGTGTTCGGCGACAACGTGATCGGCGGGTGGATCGGAAACCCGCTGCAGTACGCCGGTTTCGAGGGTCTGCTGGGCGGGGTGTACACCTCGGCCGGGGGAGCAGTGTCGATCCCGTTGGTGGGAACGGTTCCCGCGCTGGTGTTCGCGGCGTTCCAGGCGGGCTTCGCGATGGTGACGGTGGCGTTGATCTCGGGGGCCGTGGCAGACCGTATGCGCTTCGTCCCCTGGGTCCTGTTCGCGGCACTGTGGTCGACCCTGGTCTATTTCCCGGTGGCGCACTGGGTGTTCTCGCTCGACGGGCTGACGAGTGAGTTCGGTGGGTGGATCACCAACAGGCTCGGTGCCATCGACTTCGCCGGCGGCACAGCCGTGGAGATCAACGCCGGTGTGGCCGGGCTCGTGCTCGCCCTCGTGGTCGGTAAACGTCGGGGTTGGCCGCGAGATCCCATGCGCCCGCACAACCTTCCGGCCGTCATGCTCGGTGCCGGGTTGTTGTGGTTCGGTTGGTTCGGGTTCAACGCGGGATCGTCGCTCGCCGCGGACGGTGTCGCCGCAGTGGCTCTGGTGAACACCATGGGTGCCGGAGCGATGTCCATGGCGGCGTGGCTCGTGGTCGAGAAACTGCGGGACGGGCATGCGACCTCCTTCGGCGCTGCCTCGGGCGTCGTGGCCGGACTGGTCGCCATCACACCCTCGTGCGCGGCGGTCACTCCTGTCGGTGCCGCGGCGATCGGGATCGTGTCGGGTGCGCTGTGTGCTCTGGCCATCGGCCTCAAATACCGCTTCGGCTACGACGATTCGCTCGACGTCGTGGGTGTGCACCTCGTCGGCGGCATCGTCGGAACGCTGATGATCGGACTCGTGGCCAGTGCGCAGATGCCGGCGGGCGTGGACGGTCTGTTCTACGGCGGCGGGGTGCATCAGCTGTGGGTGCAGGCGATCGCGGTGGTGGCGGTGTTCGCGTACTGCGCCGTCGTCACCACCGCAATCGCGTTCGCGATCAAGGCGGTCATGGGAGTGCGCGCCGACGCGCAACACGAAGCCGACGGACTCGACGAGCACGAGCACGCCGAGTCCGCCTACGACTTCGGAGTGAGTCACGGCGGCAGCAACAAACCGGGTCTTTTCGGTAAGTAGGGACAACCCGCGAGAGTCGTTTACCAACGGATTGTACTTCGAAAGTCGTTCTGTCCCTTTTGAGTCGATGCGTCGGATCGTTGTTCGGTTCGACCCCGTTCGTTCATCTTCGGTTCGCCTGGCCCGCGTGTTCCACCCATAGTTTTTCGCTGCTCGCATCGAGTGATGGACACGACGAAAGACTGAGGAACATGAAGCTGACTCGATTCGCGGCAACGTCCGCATTGGTCATTGCAGCGATGACGACCGCCATGGGCACCGCCTACGCCGATCCGGCACCGGCCGTTGCCGCTCCGGTCGGTTGGAACGTCACCCAGGCCGGTAGCCAGGTAATCGTCGACACGACGGCCGGCACCCTGAGCAACGAGGACAACCACCTCGTCGTCCGCGACGCCAATGGCGTCCTGGTGGACTCCGTGCCCCTGGCCATTGCCGCAGACGGGTTCTCGCACCCCGTCGCCGCCGACATCGACGGAAACCACGCCACCCTGACCGCCGATGTCTCGCCCGCCGCGGCAACCCCGGTCTCCGCAGGCCTCCCCGGCCTGCAGCAGGTCGACCTGCCCGCCGCCGTCTCCGGCGTCAAGGACAACATCAGCCTCTCCGCATCGGTCGGCGGATTCCTCGGAGCCGCAACCGGTCTGGTCACCGGTTGCTTCCTCGGAGCCATCGCCGCGGGCACCGTCTCGGCTCCTGCACTGCTGCTCTTCGGTGCCGCACCGGTCGCCGGATGCGTCGGCGGCGCACTGCTTCTCGGCTCGGGTGCGTCCCTCGCCGGTACCGCCATCGGTGGCCTCGGTGCCATCGCGGGCAACGCAGGTCAGTTCATCCAGCTCCTCAACGCTCCCCCCGCCGCCAAGAAGTAGTTCTCGGTAGTGCTGTGGCCCGCAACGAACTTTCGTTGCGGGCCACAGTCGTCGGGACGTTGTCGCTGCTAGCGGGCCAGCGCCAGGTCTGCCACATGCGCGCGTCGAGCCGCCGTCACGAGTTCGACGACAGCCTCGGCCACCTCGTGTGCTCGTTCGAGAATCACCATGTGCCCGGCCTGCGCGACCCGCACGAGGCGGGCGTCGGGCAGGTGGGCGGCAAGGGCTTCCGAGTGTCGCATCGGGGTCATCAGATCGTCCGAGCCGCACAGCACCAGCGTGGGAATCGAGGCGAGTGCGGCCAGGCCGGCCACCTCGTCGAGTGCACAGAAGGCCCCGAGAAACCCCGCCATCGTCACGATGGACGTCTCACCGAGCATCGCCGTCGCCAGCGTCACCACCCGGGGACTCACCTTGCGGGATCCGCATCCGGCTGTCCGCACTATCGGCGCACACACCCCGCGACTGAGCCTCTTGGCACCCGACATCAGTCGAGGGGCGCGTCGAACAGCGGCTCGAAATGCCGACACTGCGGGATGGGCGAGGCAACTGCCGAGTCCGTCGTCGGTGATCCCACCGGCCGACGTCGCGATCAGACCGACCCCGACCAGACGCGAGCCGATCGCCTCGGGGTTCTGACGCGCATAGGACAGCGCTGTCATTCCGCCCATCGAATGCCCGACGACGACGAACGGGCCGGACGGAATCACCGCGCGGATGACGTCCGCCAGATCCTCTCCGAGTCGGTCCATGGTGCAGCTGTCCGGTGCGGCCGCGGTCGACTCTCCGTGACCCCGGTGGTCGTACATCACGATCCGGACGTCGTCTCCCCAGCTGCGCTCCACCTGTCGGCGCAGATCGGTCCACGACTGCATGCGTAGACAGTGCCCGTGCACGAACACCACGGTCAGGGGCGCATCGGGATGGCCGAACTCGCGCACTGCCAGCGCCGTGCCGTCGCCGGCGGCGACAGTACTTCGGCGACCGACCTGATGGGCCTGCTCGCTGGTGATCATGGGCGCTCCGTGGGTCGGGTGGCACGTGCTGCGGGGACGGTGTTGTCCGGTACTTCGCTTCCACGACACGCCGTGTTACCTGAATCACATTTTCTTTCGATGTGGTAGCCGATCGCACCAAGCCGGGTGCGAATCTGCACCGAAGTACTGGTGAGCGTTCAGGAGAGGACGCGCGTTGCCAGTGAGGAGATCGGCCATGGATTTCGGCATGGACAGGCTCGAGGATGTTGTGCCTCGCGCCGTTGCGGGAGATCGACTCGCTCTCGAACAGGTGCTGGTGCTGATCCAGCCACCGGTTCGGCGCTACTGCGCCGCCCGGATCGGGAATCTGGACGTGGCCGCCGACGATGTGGTGCAGGAGGTCTGCCTCGCACTGGTCACCGCCATTCCCAAGTACCGAGACATGGGCAAGCCGTTCATGGCCTTCGTGTACGGGATCGCCGCTCACAAGCTCGCCGACGCCGGCCGCAAATCGGCTCTGCGACAGTCGTTCTCGATCGACGAGATGCCCGAGGAGCAATCCACCGAAGCCGGACCGGAGCAACTCGCGCTCGGCGACGAACTGCGTAGCCATACCCAGGCATTGATGGACACCCTGCCGACCAAGTACCGCAAAATCATTCTGATGCGAGTGGTGTGGGGCCTGACGGCACCGCAAACCGGTGAAGCACTGGGGATGACGGCCGGAGCTGTGCGGGTGGCCCAGCATCGGGCGATGAACATGTTGCGCGCCGAGCTGTCGAACTTCTCGCTGCTGGCAGCGCGCGCCGCCGCCGCCTGATTTCCCGGCGCAGCGCACGCATTCGGGTCGGATGTCCGAATCGCCGGATTGAGTAACAGTAGCTACATCAACGCAAGACACCCTGGCAACGTGGCGGTTCTACGTTGTTGATCCATGACCGCCGTACAGCCAGCGCCGACAGACACCGCGCTCAAAGAGACGCTAGAGGACTACACGCTGCGCTTTGCGCCGCGTAGCTACCGTAAATGGGGAACCGGTGTTGTCGCGACGTCCGCGCTCGGCGGAATCGCGTATCTCGCGGACTTCGCCATCGGTGCCAACATCGGAATCTCCTACGGAACCGGCAACGCACTCTGGGGCATCCTGGTGTTCGCGGTCGTCATCTTCCTGACCGGGCTCCCGCTCGCCTACTACGCTGCTCGATACAACATCGACCTCGATCTGATCACCCGTGGAAGCGGATTCGGCTACTACGGATCGGTGGTCACCAACGTCATCTTCGCGACGTTCACCTTCATCTTCTTCGCGCTCGAGGGTTCGATCATGGCGCAGGGACTCGAACTCGGCTTGGGTGTCCCGTTGCCCATCGGGTACGCGGTGTCGACGATCATGGTTATTCCGTTGGTGATCTACGGCATGAAAGCCCTTGCCAAGCTTCAGGTCTGGACCACTCCGCTCTGGTTGGTGCTGATGGTGCTGCCGTTCGTCTACCTGGTGATCAGCAATCCCGATTCGGTCGGGGAGTTCTTCGCCTACGGCGGTCAGGACGGTGCCGACGGCAAGGGCGTCAACATCGGATCGGTGATGCTCGCGGCGGGCGTGTGTCTGTCGTTGATCGCTCAGATCGCCGAGCAGATCGACTACCTGCGATTCATGCCGCCCAAGACTCCCGAGAACTCCCGACGCTGGTGGACGGCAGTGCTTCTCGCTGGACCGGGCTGGGTCATCTTCGGCGCACTCAAGCAGGTCGTCGGCCTGTTCCTCGCCGTGTACCTCATCGCCAACGTGGTCGACGGGTCGAGCATCGCCAACGAGCCGGTGCACCAGTTCCTGGAGATCTACGAGAACTTCATGCCGGGCTGGCTGGCGATGACCCTCGCGGTGATCCTGGTCGTGATCAGCCAGATCAAGATCAACGTCACCAACGCCTACTCCGGGTCACTGGCGTGGACCAACTCCTACACCCGCCTCACCAAGACGTACCCGGGCCGCATGGTGTTCGTGTTGTTCAACCTCGCCATTGCACTGATCCTGATGGAAGCCAACATGTTCGACTTCCTCAACAGCATCCTCGGCTTCTACGCCAACTGCGGTATCGCGTGGATCGCCGTGGTGGCGTCGGACATCGTGTTCAACAAATACATCCTGGGGCTCTCGCCCAAGGTGCCCGAGTTCCGACGCGGCATGCTCTACAACATCAACCCGGTCGGCTTCGGATCGATGGCGGTATCGGCGATCCTGTCGATTCTGGTGTTCTTCGGCGCATTCGGATCTGCGATCAAACCGTATTCGCCCATCGTGGCTCTCGTTCTCGCACTGGTTCTTCCGCCCATCCTGGCGGTGGCGACCAAGGGCAAGTACTACCTGCGTCGCACCGATGACGGCATCGATCTGCCGATGTTCGACGAGCACGGCAACCCGTCCGACGCGCTCGTGATGTGCCACGTCAGCGGCATGGAATTCGAGCGACCCGACATGATCGCGTCCAACGTGCCGGGGCCGAACGGGGAGAAGCAGTACATCAGTTCACTGTCGCTGAGCACCGACAAGACGGGGGAGCACATCCTGCCCCCGCAGTGAGTGCGGCTGCGCCGCAGTGGTGTGGTTGTGCGCCGCCCAGGGCACATGACCACACCACTGCCGCAGGCACTCAGATCGTGCGGGTCAACCGATCGGCGAGCAGCTTGGAGAATTTCGCCGGGTCCTTGAGCTCGGTGCCTTCGGCCAACAAGGCCGTCGCGTAGAGCAATTCGGCGGTCTCGGCGAGATGAGGATCGTCGCTGCGATCCTCGCGAGCCTTCTTCAAACCCGTCACCAGATCATGGGTGGGGTTGAGTTCGAGGATCCGCTTGGAAGTCGGCACGAACTGGCCCGAGGCCTTGTACATCTTCTCGAGCTGCGGGGAGAAGCTGAACTCGTCACCGACGACGCAGGCCGGTGACGTCGTCAGTCGTGTCGACAGACGTACCTCCTTCACGTCCTCGCCGAGGGTCTCGGTGAGCCAGGTCAGCAAGTCTGCGAATTCCTTGTCCTGCTCCTCGCGCTTGGCCTCGGACTCCTTCTTCTCCTCTTCGGTGTCGAGGTCCACCTCGCCCTTCGCGATGGACTGGAACGACTTTCCGTCGAAGTCGGTGACGTTGCCGACCCACACCTCGTCGACCGAATCGGTGAGCAGCAGCACCTCGAGCCCGCGAGCCTTGAACGCCTCCATGTGCGGCGAGCTCTCGATCTGCTGACGCGATTCGCCGGTCATGTAGTAGATCTGCTGCTGGCCGTCCTTCATCCGGTCCACGTACTCGGCGAGGGTGGTCACGCCATCCTCGGAGTTCGTCGACGCGAACGAGGCTATGCCCAACAGGGTTTCGCGATTGTCGGAGTCCGAGATCAGGCCCTCCTTGAGGACCGTGCCGAACTGCGACCACAGCGTCTTGTACTTGTCGGGCTGCTCGCTCTGCAGTTCCTTGACCGTGGAGAGCACCTTCTTGGTGAGGCGTCGACGGATCGCGCGGATCTGCCGGTCCTGCTGCAGGATCTCGCGAGAGACGTTGAGCGAGAGGTCCGCTGCGTCCACGACACCCTTGACGAAGCGCAGGTACTCGGGCAGCAGTTCCTGCGAGTCGTCCATGATGAACACGCGCTTGACGTACAGGTGCACGCCGGCCTTGCTCTCGCGCATGAACAGGTCGAACGGCGCCTGCGACGGAATGAACAGCAGCGCTTGGTATTCGAACGTGCCCTCGGCCTTGAACGGGATGACCTCGAGCGGCTCGTCCCAGGCGTGGCTGACGTGCTTGTAGAACTCCTTGTACTCCTCCTCGGACACCTCGTCCTTGGAGCGGGTCCACAGCGCCTTCTGTGAGTTGATCGTTTCGGTCTCGATCGTGACGGTGTCCTCGCCGTCTTCCTCTTCGCTCTTGACGCGCTTCTCGACGTCGATGCGAATGGGCCAGGCGATGAAGTCGGAGTACTTCTTGACCAGTTCCTTGATCTTGCGCTCGGACGCGTAATCGTGGAGGTGGTCCTCCTCGTCGGCCGGCTTGAGGGCCAGCGTCACCGAGGAACCCTGCGGGGCGTCGTCGACGTCGGTGATCTCGTAGGTGCCCTCGCCGGTGGACTCCCACTTCGTGGCGGCGGCTTCGCCGGCCTTGCGGGTGAGCAGCGTGACCTTCTCGGCCACCATGAACGTCGAGTAGAAGCCGATGCCGAACTGGCCGATGAGCTCCTCGGAGGCGGCCGCGTCCTTGGCTTCCTTGAGCTTCTTGCGTACCTCGGCGGTGCCCGACTTGGCCAGTGTGCCGATGAGGTCGATGACCTCGGAGCGGGACATACCGATGCCGTTGTCCCGGATGGTGAGGGTACGAGCGGAGGAGTCGATGTCGATCTCGATGTGCAGATCCGAGACGTCGACGTCCAGGTCCTTGTTGCGGTACGACTCCAGGCGCAGCTTGTCCAGCGCGTCCGAGGAGTTCGAGATCAGTTCACGGAGAAAGCTGTCCTTGTTGGAGTAGATGGAGTGCACCATCAGATCCAGGAGCTGACGCGTCTCCGCCTGGAATTCGAGCTGTTCGGTACTCAATGTCTCCCCTTCTAGCAGCAAAACCGACGCGAATAATATACGGCAAGGCTACGGGTGAGCTGCGAAGACGTCGGCGCCGCCTACTCTGGGGACCGTGACGAAGACGAAGTTCGTACTGGGAGCCGCCGCAGCACTGAGCGGTGCATGGTTGGCACGCGCGATGTGGGGGCTGCCGTCGGCGATCGGTGCCAGGCGCGTGCACATCACCCCGTACGCCGCCGGCTCTCCGCGCTACCGCGATCGCCGGTTCCACAACTCCGACCCGAGCTCGAGCTACGTTCCCGGGCGCGGCGAGAAGGGGCAGCAGAACATGTTCGTCTCGCTCGTCACCGAACGTGGCAAGGGCAGGCCCCAGCGCCCGATTCCGCTGGCGCCGCCGATCGCGCCGGTGGACGCGGGCGAACTGGCGGTCACCTGGTACGGCCACTCGAGTGTGCTCATCGAGGTCGACGGTTACCGCGTTCTCGCCGATCCGGTGTGGAGCAACCGCGTGTCCCCGTCCTCGGTGGTGGGGCCGGCACGGCTGCATCCGACGCCGGTCGAGTTGGTCGATCTGCCGCGCGTCGACGCCATCGTGATCTCCCACGATCATTACGACCACCTCGACAAGGCGACGGTGCAGAAGCTGGCGAGCATTCAGTCGGCACCGTTCGTCGTGCCACTGGGAATCGGCGCGCATCTGCGCAAGTGGCGGGTGCCCGAGGCGCGCATCGTCGAACTGGACTGGGACGAGCAGACGAACATCGGCGGCCTCACCGTCACGTGCACGGAGGCTCGGCATTTCTCCGGCCGCGGTCTGACCCGGGACTCGACGCAGTGGGCGTCCTGGGCCTTCGCCGGCCCCGTTCGACGCGTCTTCTTCGGCGGCGACACCGGCTACACACCGAAGTTCGCCGAGATCGGCAGCAACTACGGCCCCTTCGATCTGACGCTGCTGCCCGTCGGGGCCTACGACGTGCGGTGGCCGGACATCCACATGAACCCGGAGGAAGCGGTCACGGCCCACATCGATCTGACGGCGTCGGGCATCTTCGTCCCGATTCACTGGGCCACGTTCAATCTGGCTTTTCATCCGTGGTCGGAGCCGATAGTGCGGCTGCACGCCGCCGCCGAGGACGTCGGAGTGCAGGTGGCGGTGCCGATGCCGGGGCAACGAATAGACGGCACGCGAACGCTGCACGACGATCGTTGGTGGTCTCGGCTGGGCTGACCGAACCCTACTAGGCTGCACCCATGTCTATCGACGCCGATGCGCAGCGGGACGCCGGGCTGACCGAGGCGGACGTCGCCAGGCTCAGGGCCGAGGGAAAGTCGAACGACGTTCCGGCCCGAGCTTCTCGGTCGGTCCGCGACATCGTCCGTGGCAACGTCTTCACTCGCATCAACGCGATTCTGGGTGTGCTGTTGATCATCGTGCTGTCCACCGGTTCGGTGATCGACGGCATGTTCGGGCTGTTGATCGTCGCCAACAGTGGCATCGGCATCGTGCAGGAGATCCGCGCCAAACGCACCCTGGATCGGTTGGCCATCGTGGGGCAGAACAAGCCCCAGGTTCGACGCGAAGGCGTCTCGAAGCAGATCCCGCCCGACGAGGTCGTACTCGGCGACGTCGTCGAACTGGGTCCCGGTGATCAGATCGTCGTCGACGGTGAGGTGATCGAGACCGCGAGCCTCGAGGTCGACGAGTCGTTGCTCACCGGCGAGGCCGACACGGTGCACAAACTCGAAGCGGCGCAGGTGCTTTCGGGCAGCTTCGTCGTGTCGGGCAGCGGTGCGTACCGCGCGACGAAGGTCGGGCGTGACGCCTACGCAGCCAAGCTCGCCGAGGAGGCCAGCAAGTTCACGCTGGTCAAGTCCGAGTTGCGCAGCGGCATCGACAAGATTCTGAAGTTCATCACGTACCTGATGATTCCGGCCGGGGCGCTGATCATCTACAACCAATTGTTCTCCAGCGGGCAGGCTTTGGGTCCTGCGCTCAACGGCATGGTCGCCGCGCTCGTCCCGATGGTCCCCGAGGGCCTGGTGCTGATGACGTCGATCGCCTTCGCGGTGGGTGTCATCAGGCTCGGTCAACGGCAGTGCCTGGTGCAGGAGCTGCCCGCGATCGAGGGACTCGCCCGCGTCGACGTGGTGTGCGCCGACAAGACCGGAACCCTCACCGAGAACGGGATGCGGCTGTCGGAGTTGGTGCTGATCGACGAGGACCACTCCGGCTCGGTGACAAGTGCATTGGCGTCGCTCGCCCACGACGACCCGCGGCCCAACGCCAGCGTGCAGGCCGTGGGCGAGGCGTATCCCGACGCGCCGGGGTGGACGCAGACGGCCGTTGCGCCGTTCTCCTCGGCCAAGAAGTGGAGTGGACTGTCGTACGGCGAGCACGGGCATTGGTTGCTCGGTGCCCCGGACGTGCTGCTCGACGCCTCCTCCGACATCGCCCGTCGTGCCGAGGAGACAGGCTCGCGTGGTCTACGGGTGTTGCTGCTCGCCAGCTCCGACCGCTCGGTCGACGACGGCGAAGCGCCCGGAGTCGTGACCCCGCGTGCACTGGTGATTCTCGAGCAGAAGGTGCGCGAGGATGCCCGAGACACGTTGGAGTACTTCGCCAGCCAGCACGTCCAGGTCAAGGTCATCTCCGGCGACAATGCCGTCTCGGTCGGTGCGGTCGCGGGATCGCTCGGCCTGCCCGGCGGCGACGCCCCGATCGACGCGCGCGATCTGCCCGAGGACTCCGAGAAACTGGCCGACACTCTCGCGAATTCCACCACCTTCGGCCGAGTCCGACCGGATCAGAAGCGGGCGATGGTGGGCGCGTTGCAATCTCGCGGCCACACGGTCGCGATGACCGGCGACGGTGTCAACGACGTGCTCGCGCTCAAGGACGCCGATATCGGTGTCTCGATGGGTTCGGGAAGCGCCGCCACCCGAGCCGTCGCGCAGATCGTGTTGTTGGACAACAAGTTCGCCACCCTGCCCTACGTGGTAGGGGAGGGGCGACGCGTCATCGGCAACATCGAACGCGTCTCCAATCTGTTCCTCACCAAGACGGTGTACTCGGTACTGCTGGCGTTCCTCATCGGGCTCTCGGGCGTGCTGTCGCAGATCTTCCACTTCGAGCCGATCCCGTATCCCTTCCTCCCGCGGCACGTGACGATCGCAGCGTGGTTCACCATCGGCATCCCGGCCTTCGTGCTCTCGCTCGCGCCCAACAACGAGCGGGCGCGCAGTGGATTCGTCTCGCGGGTGATGCGGCTGGCCGTCCCGTCCGGATTGATCGTCGGCTCGTGCACGTTCGTCTCCTACCTGCTGGTCTATGCCGGCCCGAACGCCACCGAGACCCAGGTGACGCAGGCCAGTACCACCGCGCTGATCACCCTGATCATGATCGCTCTGTGGGTGTTGGCCGTCGTCGCGCGGCCCTACAACTGGTGGAAGATCGTGCTGCTCGGCGGGTCGGTCGGTGGCTACCTGCTGCTGTTCGCGATCCCGTTCTGCCGCACCTTCTTCAAACTCGATCCGTCCAATGTGGGGGCCACCACCAGTGCACTGATCATCGGAGGTATCGGAATCGCGCTCGTCGAGGTTGCCCATCGATTCGGATCGGCGCTGCGCAATCGAACATCACTACGCAACACGCGGTACAAAACGTAAGCTTCCGGATGTTCGATCATTCCAGCGACAGGAGACAGTCATGGGCTTCGCAGACAATCTGAAGGGCATCGTCGACAAGGGCAAGGACCTTGCGGCCGAGAACTCGGACAAGATCGACGACGTCGTGGAGAAGGCGGGGGACTTCATCGACAACAAGACCGGTGGCAAGTACTCCGATCAGATCGACAAGGTCCAGGAAGCAGCCAAGAAGGCGATTCCGGATAAGTAGGACCTTTCGGTCTCCTCGTGCAGGTGATCGTGGCCGTCGGTCGTGCCTCAGGGTGCGGCTGACGGCACAATCGTCGGGGTGGACGGACCGATTCTTCTTCTCGTAGTCATCTTCGCGATCGCAGTCGCCGGTTTCGCCAGGCGCATCGATCTGCAGGTTCCGCTCGTCCTGGTCACCGTCGGATCCATCGCCTCGTTCGTTCCCGGGGTCCCGCACGTCAGCCTGTCGCCGCAGCTGATCCTCGGCGTCGTGCTTCCGCCGCTGCTGTACTCCGCCGCGCTGGATTTCTCGTTCGTCAGCTTCCGACGCAATCTCGGTCAGATTCTCCGACTCGGTCTCGTCATGGTGATCGTGACGACAGTGGTCGTCGGCTGGTTCGCCAATCTGTTGATCCCGGAGCTCACCCTCGGCGCGGCCCTGGTGCTCGGTGCCGTCGTGGCCCCGCCCGACGCGGTCTCCGCAATCGCCGTCGGGCGCAAGCTCGGTCTGCCCGCGCGGATGATGGCCATCCTCACCGGCGAGTCTCTGGTGAACGACGCGGCCGCGTTGACTCTGTTCACCCTGGCCGTGGCCTCGGTGACGGGCAGTCGGATCGAACTGGGCTCACCGGTGTTGTTCTTCCTGTACGAGATCGTGGGCGGCGTGTTGGTGGGGTTGGTGCTGGCGCGCATCGTGCGGTTCGTCCGCAATCGGATCGCGGATTCGGCGCTGGAAACCGTGCTCGGTCTGGTCCTGCCGTTCACCGCGTATCTGGCGGCCGAGGAAATCCATGCGTCGGGAGTTCTCGCCGTCGTCACCGCCGGTTTCGTGCTGGGGCGCGTCACCGCCGACGTCTCGGTGTCCACCCGCGTTCAGGAACGACAGGTGTGGCCGACGCTGGATCTCCTGCTCGAGGCATTCGTGTTCGCGTACATGGGTTTACAGCTGAAGTTCGTCATCTCGGAGGTGCAGCGCGAAGGGTTGCCCGTCCACCATGTGTTCGCCTATGCGCTGCTGGTGCTGGTGGTGGTCATGGCCGTCCGACCAGCTTGGATCTTCGCCAATTCCGGCCGTAACATGCTGCTTCGCAAGCTGTTCCGGCGATCACCGTCAGGCGAAGCAGGTCTGACGTGGCAGCAGAACCTGGTGCTCTCCTGGGCGGGCATGCGCGGGGTGGTGACGCTTGCGGCGGCCGCCGGTGTACCGCTGACCACGGTGCTCGGAGACGAATTTCCCGGGCGGGCCGTGATTCAGGCGGTGGCCTTCGTCGTCGCGGTCGGTACGTTGCTGCTGCAGGGCCTGACGCTTCCGTTGTTGATCCGCCGCCTCGACGTCGCAGATCCACTCGAGCAGCAGCGCAACGACAATCAGCGGCTGCTGTCGCAGGCCATTGCCCGGACGGCGGCGGAGGACTACCTCCAGCGCGCGGCGAAGGACGGAATCGACGGAGTGGACAGCGAGCGCGTCGACGAGGTCATCCAGCGCGTCCGACGCTCCGTGCGCGCTCGGTTGGATGCCGACGAGACCGAGGATCGCGAGAAGCGGATCGCGGCGGCCGGGGCGTTGTTCGACTCGCTGCGACACAACGTCCTGGTCGCGCAGCGGGCGGCGCTCATCGCGGCCCGCGACTCGGGGGAGCTGGAGGACGAAGCTCTGCGGGCAGTGTTGAATGGCTTGGACGTGGAAGAAATGGCGGCCGAGGCTCGCATCGCACGACGCACACCGTAGGAGCGCAGAGACAGTGAGGTCGACCCGGCTGGTCGCCGCCGCGGCACTGGTGTTCGCCGTTGCTGCGTGCAGCACTCCTGCCGAGGATCCGGCCACACCCGCCCCGGTGTCGATCGCGGCACCCGTGGGCTCGGAGCGAGGCGCGATCGTGTCGTCGATGCTGCTGGGGCAGGTCGACATCGGTGTCGCCTATCTCGGCGGGACTGCCACCAAGGTCGTGTACCGCACCACCGACGGGGTCACCGGGGGCGGGACCGAGGCATCGGGAACGGTGTTCGTGCCCAAGGGTTCTGCTCCGCCCGGCGGCTGGCCGATCGTCTCCGTCGGGCACGGCACCACCGGTGTCACCGACGAGTGCGCACCCTCGCTCTATCCGAACCTGTTGGGCACCATCGGATTGGTGACGCCGTTCCTCGAACGCGGCACCGTGGTCGTGGTGACGGATTATCAGGGTCTCGGAACTCCGGGAGATCCCGCCTACCTCGACCGGGACGCCGCAGCGTACGACGTGATCGACGCGGTGCGCGCGGCCCGCAACGTGGTTCCCGACGTCGGCACCAGGTGGGGTGCAGTGGGCACCTCCCAAGGCGGACAAGCGGTCTGGGCGGCAGCCGAGCGCAGTGGCGACTACGGCGACGGTCTGCAACTGGTCGGTGCCGCGGCGCTGTCGCCCGCGGCCGATCTGACGCGGTTCTTCGCGCCCGAGACCGAGCAGACCGTGCCGCGTCAGCTGCTGGTGCCGTACCTGTACGAGGGTCTGCACGCCGCAGATCCGAGTGCCGAACGCGCGGACTACATCCGCGGCACGTTCGCCGACAACGTGACCGCGCTGACCGCCTGCAGTGATTTGCTCGGCTTCTCCAAGGCCGACGCCGGAGCCGTTCTCGATCCGGCCGACGCCCTCCCGGACTCCGCGGATGCATCGGATCGGATGACGCAGTGGCTCGAATCGGTTGCGGTACCGACTTCTCGCACCGAGGTACCGCTGCTGGTCCTGGTCGGTGAACGCGACGACCTCATCGATCCCCGATGGACCCGGGACGCGGTAGCCGAGGCCTGCGCGCTGGGCGACGACGTCGAGCTTCGCTCCGAACCGGAGCAGGGCCATGCCGAACTGGCCGCAAACGGCATCGGAGTCGACTGGCTCGTCGAACGCTTCCTGAACGTGCCCACCTCGACCACGTGCGCGCGATGACCGCGGCACTGGCGTCGATGGCGGTGATCGTGGCCGTGATCGTTTCGGTCATCGCGGTGATCAGCCTGCGCGGTCGACGGGACCTCACCACACCGGCCGAGCGAGCCGTCCACGCCACCCTGCACACCGCGTCGCTGGCGGCCAAGCCGTTGCGTGACGGTCTCGACACCCGTTCGGCCGCCGCGGCCGCGCCGCACCTGCGGGTACTGACCGGTGCGGACGCATTGGGAATCTGCGACCCCGACGGTTCCCTGCTGGCCTGGGACGGCCCGTGGGACGAGCTGACACCGGCCTTCGTCGAGGCGGCGAAGCGGGCGGTGGACGGGCAGCGGCGCGTCCTGGTGCGTCTGCCGCTCGGTTCGATCCACGAGGTCAGGGCGTTGGTGGTGCAGCCGTTGGTCGTCGACGAGTCTCCGGTGGTCGGGGTGTTGGGGGCAGCCGTGGTCGCCGAGCCGGGACCGGGCATGCTCGGGGCCATCGCCGAGGTCGCGCGCTACGCCTGCGGTCAGATCGAGCTCGCCGAACTCGACGCGTCCCGGGCGCGGTTGGACCGCGCCGAGGTACGGGCGCTGCGCGCACAGATCAGCCCACACTTCATCTACAACGCACTCGGCACGATCGCGTCGTTCGTGCGCACCGACCCGGATCGAGCGCGGGAGCTGGTGCTCGAGTTCGCCGACTTCACCCGGTACTCGTTCCGCAACGCAGGCGAGTTCACGGTGCTCGCGGACGAGTTACGCAACATCGATCGGTACCTGACGCTCGAACGGGCCCGCTTCGGTGATTCCCTCCAGGTCACCTTGCAGGTCGCACCCGAGGTGTTGGGCGTCGCGCTGCCGTTTCTCGCGCTGCAGCCGCTCGTCGAGAACGCTGTCCGACACGGCCTGTCCGGCAAGGCCGACGGCGGCCGCGTGACGATCATCGCCGCCGACGAGGGCACCGACGCAGTGATCAGCATCGAGGACGACGGGGTGGGGATGGATCCGGACGTGCTGCGCTCGGGAAGCCTGCACACCGAGGACGCGGCCCATGTCGGATTGGCGAACGTGGACGATCGGCTGCGGGCGGCCTTCGGAAACGACTACGGTCTCGTAGTGGACACCGCACCGGGCGCAGGCACCAAAGTGAGTCTGCGGGTGCCGAAATTCAGGCCGGGTGTACGAGCATGACGCAGGCTGCCAACTCCGCCCCCGGCCGCGGGTTGATCGTTCTCGCCGTCGACGACGAGCGCCCGGCACTGGACGAACTCGCCTTTCTGCTGCGTCAGCAGGACACCGTCGCCGAGGTGTTCACCGCGCAGGACGCGACCACCGCGCTCCGCCAACTCAAGCAGACCTCGGGGCAGAACGTGGTGGACGCGGTGTTCCTCGACATCAACATGCCCGGACTCGACGGGCTCGAGCTCGCCGGCATCCTGTCGGCATTCGCGCGACCACCCGCCGTCGTGTTCGTCACCGCCCACGACGACCGGGCGCTGGCTGCCTTCGATCTCGGTGCCGTCGACTACCTGCTCAAGCCCTTGCGCGAGGATCGGCTCACCGAGGCGCTGCGCCGGGTGCTGCTCGCGCGGCGTCGACCCGCGGAGTCCGCGGACACCTCGGCCGACGAGGTCATTCCCGTCGAGCTCGGCGGAACCACCACCCTGGTGCACCGGTCGTCGGTGGCGTGGGTCGAGGCCGACGGCGACTACGCGAGATTGCACACCTCCAACGGCTCGCATCTGGTGCGGATCCCGATCTCGGCCCTCGAAAGTCGCTGGGCCGATGCCGGATTCCTGCGCGTGCACCGCTCCTACCTGGTCTCGCTGCGTCTGGTCACAGGGATCCGCAGCGTCGGTTCGGGACTGGTGGTGTGCCTGCGGGCCAGCGGAAACCTCGCGGCCTGCGAACTGCCGGTGAGCCGACGGCACGCGAGAGAACTCAAGGACAGACTGGTCCGCGGTCCGCTGCAATCGTGGTCCACCCGGTGACGAGGATCGAGCGATGACCCAGCCACACCGACAGCGGGTGGTGCTCTCGCAACGTCGCGGCGCGCGGATGGTGCGCACCCGCGTCGAAGTGCAGGAGCAAACCGAAGTGGGCGACGCCCTGGTCCGCAGCCTGGTTCGCGCGCAGCTTCTGCTGTCGGTGCGCCTGGCGGTGATGACGCTGTCGATTCTGTTCGCAATTCCGTTGCTGGGCATGCTCCTCGCTCGCTTCACCGACGTCGCGCCGTCCGGCATCGGTCTGCCGTGGTTGGTGTTGGGGGTGGCGATCTATCCGTTGCTGTTCGGTGTCGGCTGGGCGTACGTGCGCCGAGCCGAGCGCAACGAGACCGAATTCGTCGGCCTGGTCGAGGACTAGGCGCACGTGAACGGATCCATTCCGGTCGCCACCGTGATCGCGCTGATCCTGGCGGCCGTGGCCACGGTGGGCATCGGCATCTACGGAGTTCGGCTGGCCCGCACCACCTCCGACTTCCTGGTGGCCTCGCGCACCGTCGGGCCGCGGTGGAATGCTGCTGCCATCAGCGGCGAATACCTATCGGCTGCATCGTTTCTCGGGGTTGCAGGGCTCATCGCGAAGTACGGAGCCGATGCGCTGTGGTACCCGGTCGGCTTCACCGCGGGATACCTGGGACTGCTGCTGTTCGTCGCGGCTCCGCTACGCAGGAGTGGCGCGTACACGGTGCCCGATTTCGTCGAATTCCGGCTCGGCGCACCATGGTTGCGGACCGTGGCGATGCTGGTGGTGGTGGTCATCTGTGCGCTGTATCTGGTGCCGCAGTTCCAGGGTGCAGGCCTGACACTGAACATTCTGCTCGGAGTGCCCGGCTGGGTCGGTGCCCTGGCTGTGGGGCTGATCGTGATCGCGAACGTCGTCGGCGGTGGCATGCGCTCGATCACCTTCGTCCAAGCGTTCCAGTACTGGCTCAAGCTCACCGCGATCGCGATCCCGGCACTGGTGCTGGCCGTGCACTTCTTCGCCGACGACCGCAGCGTCGGCAGTCCTGCCCCACCGACGGTGACCGAGCAGACCGTCGTCGACATCACCACCGATGTTCTCGTGCAAGTGGATTCGCCGATCGTCGTCGCCGTGACGGGAACCCTCGACGACGAAAGCGTCGACGGGCGAGTCCTGCTGGACGCGGGCGAACATCGGCTCGCCTCGGGCACGTCGTTGACGCTCGACGCCGGATCACCCGTTCCCGTCGTCGCGGGAGCGCCGACCACCGACCGGGCGTGGGCGATGCCGGGCGGGGGACTGGGCGGGGCCCACCCGCTGTATCAGGTGTACTCGCTGATCCTGGCCACGTTCCTCGGAACCCTCGGCCTGCCGCACGTGCTCGTGCGCTTCTACACCAACCCGGACGGTCGAGCGGCCAGACTGACCTCGCTCACCGTCCTGGCCTTGCTCGGCATGTTCTACCTGTTCCCGACGGTGCTCGGCGTCTTCGCCCGGCTGTACGTGCCGCAACTGCTCATCACCGGAGCATCCGACGCAGCGGTGCTGCTGCTGCCCGGCTCGGTGCTGTCCGGAATACCGGGACAACTACTGGCCGCACTCGTGGCCGCGGGCGCCATCGCTGCCTTCCTGTCGACCTCATCCGGACTACTGGTCAGCATCGCAGGAGTGCTCAGTACCGACGTCCTCTCGGGCAAGGTCCGAGACTTCCGCGTCGCCGCGATCCTCGCCGGAGCCGTGCCGTTGGCGCTGTCGATCGGCGTCGTCTCACTCGACCTCTCGCGCACCGTCGGACTCGTCTTCGCCGTCGCCGCGTCCACCCTGTGCCCACTGCTGGTGCTGGGAATCTGGTGGCGCGGACTCACCGCAGCCGGAGCGGCAACCGGACTGCTCCTCGGCGGCGGCATCTCACTCGTCGCCGCGTCGATCTCCGTCGTCACCCCCATCTCCGACGGCGTCCTCGGCGGCTGGGTGGCGGCGATCCTCGGCTACCCCGCCGCGGTCAGCGTCCCCGTCGCCTTCGCGTCGATGATCGCCGTCAGCCTCGCCACCCGACACACCGTCCCGTCGGACATCTCCCGCATCTTCGCGCGACTGCACCTCCCCGAGGGCCTCGACATGGGCAAAGACCGAGAGCGTGAACTCTGAGACACCTGGGTCATTCCCCAGGCTCCACTCCCGCCGCCACCGCTCGACTGCCATTCTCGACCGCTCGTCGCACACTCCCGCAGCCCATCGTGTGATCGACGCCACCTCCTGATTTTGTGACCTGACTCTCATTACTGTTCCGAGTCAGCCAGAGCTCACATCAACTTCAGGAGTCCAAGGTGACCGCACCGGAAACCAATTCGCCACCGGACGCGCAAGCGTTCGTCGACATGCAGGCCAGTCCCGAGTTCCAGGAACTCCGGCGACGCCTGCGTAGCTTCGTGTTCCCGATGGCCGGGTTCTTCCTGGTCTGGTACATCCTCTACGTGCTGCTGAGCACCTACGCCGTGGACTTCATGTCGACCAAGGTGTGGGGCAACATCAACATCGGCCTGCTGCTCGGCCTCGGCCAGTTCGTCACGACGTTCGCCATCACCGGCATCTACGTGAAGTTCGCCAACCGTGAACTCGATCCTCGCGCCGCAGCCCTGCGCGCCGAGATGGAAGCCTCCCAGGGAGCGAAAAGCTGATGATCGGTCATTCCGCAGGCTCCACTCCCGCCGTGAACGTATTGGCCCAGGCCGCCGACACCACCGTCGGTGAACCCCTCGTCAACATCGCGATCTTCGGCGCGTTCGTCATCATCACCATGGCCGTCGTCATTCGCGCCTCGAAGAAGAACGCGACCTCCGCGGAGTTCTTCACCGCAGGTGGCGGATTCTCCGGACCGCAGAACGGTGTCGCCATCGCCGGTGACTACCTCTCGGCGGCAAGCTTTCTCGGTATCGCCGGTGCCATCGCCGTCTACGGCTACGACGGCTTCCTGTACTCCATCGGCTTCCTCGTCGCCTGGCTCGTCGCGCTGCTCCTCGTCGCCGAACTGCTCAGGAACACCGGCAAATTCACCATGGCCGACGTGCTGAGCTTCCGGCTCAAGCAGGGCCCGGTTCGTACCGCAGCTGCGCTGTCGACGCTGACCGTCTCGCTGTTCTACCTGCTCGCGCAGATGGCAGGCGCAGGCGGACTCGTCGCACTGCTGCTCGACATCTCCGACCGCACCGGGCAGTCCATCGTCATCGCCATCGTCGGTGTGCTGATGATCGCGTACGTGCTCATCGGCGGCATGAAGGGCACCACATGGGTGCAGATCATCAAGGCCGTTCTGCTCATCGCCGGTGCGGCGTTCATGACCGTTCTGGTTCTCGCGAAGTTCGGCCTCAACTTCTCCGAGCTGCTCGGCAGCGCGCAGACCATGGTGGCCGGATCGGCAAGCGACGCCGTCGCAGCGCGCGACGTCATCGAGCCCGGCGCCCAGTACGGCGGCAGCGCCACCTCCAAGATCAACTTCCTCTCGCTCGGCATCGCGCTGGTCCTCGGCACCGCGGGTCTGCCGCACGTGCTGATGCGCTTCTACACGGTGCCCACCGCCAAGGAAGCTCGTCGCAGCGTCGTGTGGGCCATCGCGCTCATCGGTGCGTTCTACCTGTTCACCCTGGTGCTCGGCTACGGTGCCGCGGCGATCGTCGGACCCGACCGCATCCTGGCCTCGGCCGGCGGTCAGAACTCCGCTGCTCCGCTGTTGGCCTTCGAGCTCGGCGGCGTGATCCTGCTCGGCGTCATCTCGGCGGTCGCCTTCGCGACCATCCTCGCCGTGGTCGCCGGCTTGACGATCACAGCCTCGGCGTCTTTCGCTCACGACATCTACGCGAGCGTCATCAAGAAGGGCAAAGTCGACGACAAGAAGCAGGTCAAGGTCTCCCGCATCACCGCCGTCGTCATCGGCATCCTGGCCATCGGCCTCGGCATCCTCGCCAACGGGCAGAACATCGCGTTCCTGGTCGCACTCGCGTTCGCAGTCGCTGCGGCCGCGAACCTGCCGACCATCCTGTACTCACTGTTCTGGCGTCGCTTCACCACCACCGGCGCACTGTTCAGCATGTACGGCGGTCTGATCTCGACGATCGTGCTGATCGTCTTCTCCCCGGCCGTCTCCGGATCGCCGACGTCGATGATTCCCGGCTCGGACTTCGCCTGGTTCCCGCTGTCCAACCCCGGCATCGTCTCGATCCCGTTGGCATTCATCCTCGGCATCGTCGGAACCCTGATCTCGAAGGACACCGAGAGCACCGACAAGCAGGCCGAGATGGAGGTTCGCTCCCTCACCGGTATCGGTGCGGAGAAGGCCAGCGCTCACTGACCGATCCAGGCTCCATCGAAAGTGCCCGTGTGAGCAAGGCCTCACACGGGCATTTTTCGTTCAACGGTTACCATCCCTGCTGTGGCCAAGCTGAAGGTTTCCCTCGACGTCCCGCTGACCCCCGAGCAGACGTGGGCGCACGCGTCCGATCTGTCCGGCTACGAGCAGTGGCTCTCCATCCACGAAGCGTGGCGCGGTGAGCTGCCCGAGCAGCTGGCCGTCGGCACCACCCTGGACTCCGTCGCCAGCGTGAAGGGCATGCGCAACCGCGTGTCCTGGAAGATCGAGTCCTACGACCCGCCCAAGAAGCTCGAGCTCAAGGGCAACGGCAAGGGCGGGGTCAAGATCGGTCTGAACATGTCCGTGAAATCCAAGGGTGACGGTTCCGAGATCACCATCGACATCAACCTCGGCGGTGCGCCGTTGTTCGGTCCGATCGGCTCCGGCGTCGCGCGCGCTCTCAAGGGCGACATCGAGAACTCGTTGAAGACGTTCGTCAAGATCTACGCCTGACGGGGCAGGAGTGGAACCTGTGGAACGACCGATGAAGTAGGAGCGCGCCATGCCCGGTAGACACAGTGCCCCGTCGTCCACCTCGCGCAGTAGGGGCATGGCCAAGTACGGCATCGTGGCCGTTGTTCTGTTGCTGGTTCTCGGCGGCGGAGTGTTCGTCGGTCTGAAGGCCTTCGGTTCCGAGTGCGGTGACCCCGAGGCCTACTCGCTGGCCGCGGATCCAGCGATCGCACCCGTGTTGCAGCAGATCGTCGACAACACCTCGTCGGAGGAGTTGGGTTGCGCCGCCGTCGAGGTCACCGCCACCGAGTCGGGTCAGGTCTCGGCCGCGGTGGCCAAGGGCGACGACGTGCCCTCGCTCTGGGTTCCCGATTCGTCACTGTGGATCGGCAAGACGGTGCGGTCCACTGCGTCGTTGATCGACTTGGCGAGTCAATCGGTGGCGGCTACCCCCGCCGTGCTCGCGGCACGCAAGGACGAGGTGCCGTTCTTCGACACCTGGCTCACAGCCTTGAAGCTCGAAGGTCTGCGCATCGGTAATCCGTTGGCCAACACCACGTCCGACGCGGCCATCCTGGGCGCGGTGGCAGAGGCCGGATCGGACGAGACCGCGCTCGACTCGGTCTCGGCGGCGCTCGTCCCCATCGCTCAGGCTCAGGCCGCCACTCGCGGCGAGGCCGATCCGACGGTGCGCCTCGACGATCTGGTCGCCGACGGGGGAGTCGCGGTGGTGTCCGAGCAGGCCTACCTGGACTACCAGCAGGACAAGAACGTCGAACTCGGCGCGACGGCTCCGCCGACCGGTGCCTTCTTCCTGAACTTTCCGCTGGCGGTGACCGAACCCGCGGGCGATCGACACGAGACCGCGAAGTCCGTCGGGACGGCACTGGCCACGGCCATTCAATCCGAACAGGGGCAGCAGGCTCTGTCCGACGCCGGGTTCCGCTCCGCAGACATGGCCCCGCTCGATTCCGATCGCGGGATCGGGGACGTCACGCCCCTGACGATTGCCGATCAACAGGCCGCCGAATCGACGTTGCGTCAGTACCAGATCTTGGCGCTCCCGTCGCGGGCGTTGGTGATGGAGGATGTCTCCGGATCGATGAACTACAGCGCCGGGGCGAATTCACGTATCGCCATGACGGTGCAGGCCAGTGAGACCGGAAATCGGCTGTTCCCCGACAACGCGTCGATGGGGTTGTGGGCGTTCTCGATCGGACTCGGCGGTGGCGATCAGGACTACCGTGAGCTGGCACCGATCCGGCGAATGGACGAGCAGGTCGGCAACACCACTCAGCGTGAGGTGCTGTTGCAGCAGACCCGAACGCTGCCGTCCCTGGTCGGAGGTGGTACCGGGTTGTACGACACCACGTTGGCCGCGTTCCGCACCGTGCAGCAGGGCTACGACCCCGATGCGGTGAACAGCGTCATCATCCTCACCGACGGTACCAACGAGGACCCCGACAGCATCTCGCTCGACGAGCTGCTGTCCACCCTGCGAGCCGAGCAGGACCCGTCCAAGCCGGTCGTCATCGTCACCATCGGAATCACCGACGATGCGGATGCCGGTGTACTGCAACAAATTTCGGCAGCCACGGGCGGTACGAGCTTCGTCGCACGAAATCCTGCGGAGATCCCCAACGTGTTCGTCAATGCGCTCAGAAGTCGCTCCGGTCGCTGAGGAGGCTACTATGCTGTGCGTCGCGTCACTTCTGAGTGTGCGTGCGGTTGCATTCGTGAGTGCAGCTGGGGGCCGAGCAGGGGGTTGCATCGATGTCGGGACGTCACAGCGGTAGTCCGCGCCGGTTCGGTTCGGCCGCGACCTGGTCGGTGCTCGCGCTGGTGGCAGTCGTCGTCGTGGTCGGCAGTTGGTTCGGAGTGCAGGCCATACGCGCATCCGGTGCGGACACCTGCGATTCCCTCGACACGGTCTCGCTGGCGGTGGACATGTCGATCGCCGAACCGGTGCAGCAGATCGTCTCGCAGGCAGGCGAGGTCGAGCGCGGTTGCGTGAACTTCGAGGTCCGCCCCGAACGCCCCACCGATACGGCCACCGAAATCGCCGGAACCGATGACGAGCGTCCGGATCTGTGGATCCCGGATTCGACGCTGTGGCTGCTCAAAACCCTGCGCTCGACCGGGGCACTTCCCGAGCTGGCCAAGGCCTCGGTCGCGAACACGCTGCCGGTCCTGGTCTCGAAATCCGATGCCGTGCCGGTGACCGATACCTGGCTCAGCGTGCTCCAACTTCCCGGTCAACGCATCGGTGACCCCCTGACCAGCAGCGCCTCGAATGCCGCGATCCTCGGTGCACTTGCCGAATCCGAGGTGGCCATCTCGGACGCCAAGGCCGTGTCGGCGGCACTGGTGCCCATGGCGCAGGACTTCGGACGGATCGCGGACGCCCCACACGACACCCCGGATCTGGTGGCCCAGGTGGCCACGGACGGCGGCCACAGCGTGGCCACGGAGCAGGCGCTGCTGGCGTACGAGGCCGACAATCCGGGATCGGAGTTGACCGAGTCGGTTCCGCCGACCGGGAGCTACTTCCTCAACTACCCACTGGCCGTCACGGCACCGGCCGGACCCGAGTACGACCGCGTGAAGAAGGCGGGAGCGGCGTTGGCCTCGGTGCTCGCCACTACGTCGGCCACCGACACCTTGGTCGCAGCCGGGTTCCGAACGTCGAGTGGCACACCATTACCCGACGGCCGAGGCGTCGGATCGGTGGCGTCGCTCGAGATCAAGAACCCGCTGTCCATCGAAACGACATTGCGAGACTGGGCCGTCCTGGCGCTGCCGCTGCGCACGCTCGTGGTCGAGGACGTCTCGGGTTCGATGGCCGCGAAGTCGGGCGACTCGACACGAATCGCACTCACCGTCGACGCATCCGTCGGTGCCAACTCGCTGTTCAGCGACCAGACGGAAATGGGCCTCTGGGCATTCTCGATCGGCCTCGGTGGCGGAAAACAGGACTACCGCGAGCTGGTGCCGATGGGCAAGGCCGACGGTACCTTCAACGGAAAGTCGCAGCGCGACGCCATTCTCGATTCGATCCGAGGTCTTCCGGCTCTCGTCGGAGGCGGAACTGGGCTCTACGACACCACCTTGGCTGCGTTCCGGCGGGTCAAGGAGGGATACGACCCCGATTACGTCAACAGCGTCATCATCCTGACCGACGGAGCCAACGAAGACGAGGGCAGTATCTCCCTCGATCAGCTGCTGGCAACGCTGCAGAAGGAACAGGATCCGGTGCGGCCCATCGTGATCATCACCGTCGGCGTCACCGGTGATGCGGATCCCGTTGCACTGCAACAGATCTCGGCTGCGACCGGCGGAACGAGTTACGTGGCGGAGGATCCCCGAGACATCCCGGACGTGTTCGTCAAGGCCTTGAACTCGCGCACCGAGCGTCTCGCGGGCGGGTAGCTCAGCCCCACAGGACACTGATCGCGATGGCTGTGGCGCACGCGAGAGTCACCACGGTCAGCGTCGCCGCGTCGGAGGCCTTGAACCGTGCCTCGGTGGCGGTGATCATTCCGGTGCCTCCGCGGGCGGTGATGGCCCCACCCATTTCGTCGGCCCGTCTGATAGCAACCGACATCACCGTCGTGACGATGTCGACCAGGGAATTGTCCGAGGCGCTGTTGACGACCGGCTTGGGGCGCAGCCGTCGAGCCGCGTTCAGGGTGCGCATCTCTTCGATCAGCAGCGGAAGCGACCGCAGGCTCAGAGCCACGGCGACGGCCCACTCGTCGACCGGCAACTTCAGCTTCTTCAGCGGCGTGCCCAGTTTGGAGACCGCAGGTGCGATGTCGCTCATCGAGGTGGTCCAGCCGATCATCATCGACGCGCCGAGCAGGACGAAGATGAAGAGCGTCGCGCGCAGATACACCAGTACTGCTGCGCCTCCGATCGGCAGGTTGATCAGTGCGCCCACTCCGAACAGTGCCCAGATCCACCACGGTGGACGCGGCACTGCGGTGATCGGGACGTGCGCGACGATCGCGGCGACGACCAACAGTGCGAACACGATTCCGAGGGCGGGCCACGTCGGTGCCACGACGAGAGTGATGCTCAGCAGCAGTACGGCGACGAGTTTGGTGCCGGCCCACAGGCGGTGGATCGGTGAGAATCGTGGGACCTGACGCAGTACGACGGTGGTCACGAGTGCACGCTCCCCAGGATCGAATCGGAGACGATGTGGCCGTCGGCCATCGTGATGGTGCGACTGCAGACGGTGTCCATTCCGTCCACGTCGTGCGAGATCACGACTATGGCGACTCCGCGATCGCGCAGTCCGGCGAGAACACCGATGATGTCGTCGCGTCCGGGAGGGTCGAGCCCGGCCAGTGGCTCGTCGAGAACCAGCATTCGAGGTCGACGCGCAATGAGCCCCGCCAACACGACGCGTCGCATCTGACCACCACTGAGCGAATCGATGTCGCGAGCGGCCAACGATCTGTCCAGGCCGACGGCGTCCATAGCGGCCGACACTGTGGCAGAGCCTGTTTCGGGGCCGGCGGCGGCCGCGATGTCCTCGGAGACGGTGCGCCGCTGCAACTGCAGGCGGGAGTGCTGAAACGCGAGCCCGACATCGCCGACGCGTGAGGTCATCGCCTTGCCGCCGAGCTGGGCGGTGCCGCCGGTCGGGCCGGTGAGGCCGGCCATGATCCAGGCGAGTGTGGATTTGCCCGAACCGTTGCCACCGAGAACCAGCACACCCTCACCACGTTTGACGGTGATGTCGACGCCGTTCAGTGCTACCTGCGCCCAGGGGGTGCGGCGGTTGTACGTGTGCTCGACCCCGCTCAGTTCGAGGAGTCGTTCACTCGAATTATCGTGCAGCGCAGTCGGATTGTCCGTTCGAGCGTGCATCCAGGCGGTGTCGTACTGCACCTGGTAGCCCTCGTGCAGATGTACGACTCGGTCCGCAGCGACGGTCTCCGAGACGTGATGGGTGACGAGCACGACCGACATCTCGTGCCTGCGTGGTAGTTCGGCGAGGAGCGATACCAGATGTTCGCGCCCGGAGGCGTCGATCATCGCGGTTGCCTCGTCCGCGATGAGAAGTGCCGGACGGCGAGCGAGTGCGGCGGCGACGGCCAGTCGCTGCATTTCGCCGCCGGACAGGGAGGCAGTGTCGCGCGCCCCCATGCCGCCGAGGCCGACCTCGTCGAGCAGGGCCTCCACGTCGGGGCGTGAGTCGCCGGGAGGCAGTCCCCACACCACGTCGTCGGCGACGCGGGTGCCGAGGATCTGGCTTTCGGGGCGTTGCAGCACCACCGCGGTGCCGCCGTACCGTCCGAGACCGGTCGAGCCGGGCCTGTCCACGGTTCCCTCCGACGGTTCGAGGCCGGCGAGGATCCGAGTCAGCGTCGATTTGCCGGAACCGTTGTGGCCGACGATCGCCACGAATTCGCCGGTCTCGATGCGGAGGTCGACGCCGGTCAGCGCGGACGTCGTGCTTCCCGGGTAGCGGAATCCCACCGCGGTGAGCGTGACCGGCAGCGGCCCGATCTCGTCGTCGGTGCTGGGGGCCAGCGGCTCGGGGGTGGGAATGGTGGAGAGCCGGTCGAGGATCGCGGTGAGAATGAGCCATGCGAACAGCGTTCCGGTGACGATGCCGAAGGCGATCGATCCGCCTGCCCACCACCACCAGTTGTCGAGCACGGTCGTAGAGCCGGTGCGGATCACGTCGGCAACGCCCTGCAGTGCCGATGTGCGCTCGAGCAGTCGTGAAATGCCCTCGAACGTGTTGCGGAGAGTCTCGAGGAACAGCTCTCGCAGCGGAACGAGGATGAGGAGCATCAGCACGGTCAACGCTCCGAGTGCCGGCCCGACGACCATCGAGGTGACGAGAACGCCGAACAGTCCTTGCTTCTTGCGCTTGGCCCGCCCGACCAGGCCGCCGAGTAGGGCGGCGCTGGCGACGGTGATGGCCGTCTGGGTGCCGGCCGCGACGAATCCGACGAGGGTGCCGGCGACCGCGGAGGTGACCAGTGCGCGCGTTCGATACCGGAGCGCGACCACCGACATGGGAATCGCCGCGACGACCTGAAGGATCGCCGCCATCGGCACCAACACACCGATCACCGTCAGGGCGACGGTGAAGCTGCTCATGACGGCAGCGGTCGCCATCTCCTGCGGACCGAGGGGCCCTGACTTGGTCGTGTGGGAAGAGCTGACGGTCACCGCTCCAGTGTGCCAGCCGACAAGGCGCACAATGTCACCGTGACTTCCGAGATCAGGACGCGCAGGCGGATTCACCCGGCCTGGATCGTTGCCGCCGTGGCATTCCTCGCTCTGGTCGGCGCCGCGGGCTTCCGGGCGGCACCGAGCGTGCTGATGGTGCCGCTGCAGGACGAGTTCGGCTGGCCGCGGTCGATGCTGTCGCTGGCTGTGGGTGTGAACCTCGTGCTGTTCGGATTGACTGCGCCGTTCGCTGCGGCTCTGATGGAACGCTTCGGAATCCGGGCGGTGACATCGACGGCGTTGATCGTCGTGGCGGCGGGCAGCGCTCTGAGTGTGTTCGTGACCCAGGCATGGCAGTTGGTACTGACCTGGGGCGTCATGATCGGCCTGGGTACCGGATCGATGGCCCTCGTCTTCGCGGCGGTGGTGACCAATCGGTGGTTCGTGCAGCGGCGTGGCCTCGTGTCGGGAATCCTGACGGCAGGCAGTGCGACGGGGCAGCTGATCTTTCTGCCCCTGATCGCTCAGCTCGTCGACAGGTCCGGCTGGCGCGCCGCCTCGTTCCTCATCGCAGGCGGGTCGCTGATCGTGGTGCCCTTCGTCCTGCGGTGGCTGCGCAACATGCCGGCGGACATCGGCGTGACCCCCTACGGAGCGCCGGAGGATTACACAGCGGTCGTCGTGGAGTCGACGGTGAACCCCGCCAGGGCCGCGATACAGGCGTTGCGCGACGCGAGCCGGGTCCGAACCTTCTGGGCTCTGGTGGTGGGCTTCGCGATCTGTGGCGCAACGACGAACGGCCTCATCGGAACTCACTTCATCCCGTCGGCGCACGACCACGGAATGCACGAGACCACCGCTGCAGGTCTGCTGGCGGTGGTCGGAATCTTCGACATCGTCGGAACGATCGCATCGGGTTGGTTGACCGATCGCGTCGACCCTCGCTACCTGTTGGCGGCGTACTACGGGTTTCGCGGAGTGTCACTGTTGTTTCTGCCGTGGTTGCTCTCGGCGACCATTCAGCCGTCGATCGTGATCTTCGTGGTGATCTACGGATTGGATTGGGTGGCAACGGTTCCGCCCACTATTGCGCTGTGTCGAGAGGTGTTCGGCGACCGAGGCTCGCTGGTGTTCGGCTGGGTGTTCGCCTCACATCAGATCGGTGCCGGCATCGCGTCGGTCGTCGCAGGCGTCGTGCGGGACGCGACCGGTGAGTACACGATGGCGTGGTTCGGCGCAGCTGGTCTCTGCGCGGTTGCGGCGGTGGTGAGTGTGAGAACAGCAAAGCGCGGAAAGCCCTCGTAGGGAGGGCTTTCCGCGCTCAGGCCGAGATCAGCGGCTGCGCTGGCTCGTGGCCGGTCCTGCTGCGCGACGGCTGTGGCCGCCACCACCGCTGCGCGGCTGTCCACCACTGCGGGGCTGTCCACCACTGCGCGGCTGACCACCACTGCGGGCCGGGCCGCCGCGTCGCGCGTTGTTGCTGTTGCGAGGATTCGCGGTGCGAGCCGGTGCCTGCTCGGCCTTCGGCGCGGGCTGGACGTAACGAGCCTGCTCGCCGACGAGGTTCGCCACGGCGGGCGAGTCGGCGGTGACGCGAATGGGCGTGACCTTGATGTCGGCCTTGCGCAGCAGTACTGCGGTGTCCTTGCGCTGCTCGGGCAGGACGACGGTCACGACGTCTCCGGCGCTTCCCGCGCGTGCGGTGCGGCCGGAACGGTGCAGGTACGCCTTGTGCTCGGCCGGGGGATCGACGTGGACGACGAGCTGGACGTCGTCGACGTGAACGCCGCGAGCTGCGACGTCGGTGGCGACGAGGACGCGAGCCTGGCCGGAGGAAAACGCGGCGAGGTTGCGGTCGCGTGCGGCCTGCGAGAGGTTGCCGTGCAGGTCGACGGACGGGATTCCGGCGTCGGTGAGCTGCTTGGCGAGCTTGCGGGCCTGGTGCTTGGTGCGCATGAACAGGATGCGGCGTCCGGTGCCGGAGGCGAGCTGGTGGACCAGCTTCTTCTTGGCTTCGACGCCGTCGACCTCGAACACGCTGTGCGTCATGGCCTCGACGTGCGAGGTGGCCTCGTCGACGGAGTGCGTGATCTGGTTGTGCAGGAAGCGCTTGACCAGCTTGTCGACGCCGTTGTCCAGGGTCGCGGAGAACAGCATGCGCTGGCCCTTGTCCGGGGTGGCAGCGAGGATGCGGGTGACGACGGGCAGGAACCCGAGGTCGGCCATGTGATCGGCCTCGTCGAGGACGGTGATCTGAACGCCGTCGAGGGTGAGGTGACGCTGCTTCATCAAATCTTCGAGCCGGCCGGGGCAGGCGACGACGATATCGACTCCACCCTTGAGCGCGGAGACCTGACGGACCTGCGAGACACCACCGAAGATCGTGGTGACCTTCAGCGAGTACGCGGAGGCGAGGGGTTCGATCGCGACGGCGATCTGGGTGGCGAGCTCACGCGTCGGCGCGAGGATCAGGCCACGGGGGCGGCCGGGCTTCCGGTTACCGGGGAGCTGGCCGGCGAGTCGAGCGACCATCGGGATGGAGAAGGCAAGTGTCTTGCCGCTGCCGGTCTTTCCGCGTCCGAGCACGTCGCGTCCCTGCAGTGTGTCGGGAAGGGTGTCGGCCTGGATGGGGAATGCCTCGGTCTTGCCCTGGCTCGCGAGTACATCCGCGATGGCCTGGGGTACGCCGAGTGCAGCAAAGGTTTGTGGGGTCGTCATAGTGATGAAAAGTGCCTTTCGGGCAGGGTGTTGCACCTGCGGGCCTTCGGGCCGAGATGCAAGGTGGCGAGACTGCCGGTGGGCAGTTTCGATCGCCGTAAGAGAAGCCTGTGCTGGGTGCACATGGAGGTTCGGGAGCATTCCACGACGTCTGGCGTGCAGCTGGGCGCGCCGTTGACGAGTGTAACCGAGTCGGTGCTCGGTATCTTCCCGCCGCGACCTGTCATGCGGCGTCGTCGTCGAACAGACCGGTGATGATCACGTTCTCGATTCTCGAGTTGTAGACCTCGACCACCGGCATCGGCGGCGCGCTCGAGTCATAGGTGTGCCCGGTGGGTGAGATGAGCCGGTAGCGATGTCGAGCGCCCCGTTTGTCTCGTAGGGCCTCGGCCGTCCAGCCCTCGCCCTCTTTCGCGTAATTGCATGCGGCACAAAGGCCTGCGCCGTTCTCGGCGCTCGTTCTGCCGCCTGTGGAGTGGGGTCTGATGTGGTCATGGTGACGGATCGGCGCGTCGCACCACGGAGTGCGGCACGTGCGATCTCGCAGATCGATGAGGCGTCCGAGCGCGGTCGGAAATGCGCGTGACGTGGACTCGACAGCGGTCAATGCGCCGGACGTCGGATGCGCGTAGAGGCGACGCAATGCGACGTGCGTCTCACTGTCGAGTGTGTCTCGGATGAGTTGTCGTGCGACGTCGGACGGAATGTCGCCATAGCCGTGCACGTATGCGGACGTGGAACCGCCGGCCAGGAGGGCGGCGTCGGCGATGACGATGTCGACGGTCACCGGCGGGCCCTGTGCGGCGGCTGCGCCGGTGACACGCTCGAACACGAGGTCGGCCATGATCTGGTCGCGGGTCCGTGTCTCACCGCCTGAGTTGACGATGGTGTCGGCGTCTCGTCGCAAGGTCGCCCACATGCAGACCATCTTCTCCATCGAGGTGAGGACCGTGAAGAAGCCCATCGATTCGGGTGCTGGCCGGGTGCTCGTGCGGCGGGCGGCGTAGGCCTTGGCGCGTCGTTTCACCTGGGAGGCGGCGTCGAGTTCGTTGGCCAGGGCGCGGGCGCGGCCCTCGATGGTGCGGTCACCGGCACCGGCCAGTGTGGCGGGGTCCGCGCACAGTCGTTCGTCGATGGTGCGGCGGTCGTCGACGGTGAGGCATGCGGTTTCGCGGGCGAGGATCATGGCGCGCCACTCGTTGAGTTCTCCGGCTTTCAGGCGAGCCAGGGTGTGCGGCATTTCGTGCACCAGAGCGCGAGCGAGTCCCAGATGAGTACCGCCGCGGTTCGGTGATTCGCGTCGAGCCAGGCCGATCTGTGACGCAATACCCATGCGCCACTGGGTTTTCGGCTTGCCACGCTCGCGGCGTTCATTACTGATGGTCGTCGCCACGGCGTCGGTCACGATGGCTTGAACGGCCACGCTGGCGCACTTGACCGTCTCGAGAGCGGAGATCAAATCGATGCCTGCTGCTGCGTCGACATCGAACTCCGATGACTGAAGACGCGCGACGAAGCTCAGCACTTCATCGGACGTCAACGGCAAATCTTGTACAGCTGTGACCACGAGTTCCCCCCAGTACTCGAATGTATGTTCGATAGTAACGGGGATTTTCAGGCAGCGCAACAGCGGCACGCAACTGATGGAGGGCATGGATCGGACTCGACTGATGGTGCCCTCGGCAGGATTCGAATAAGCCGTGGCCTGATTCTGTTGTGGCTGGTCAGTTGGCTGATTGTGCCGCTGACCTGCTATCAGTATGGTCCAGTCCAGCAGAACGGATCGGATCGAGTAGGTAAGAATCTGAGCCGTTGTTCAACGCAGATGCAACGGAGCGCCCGACATGACCAAGCCTGAGAAGCCCGCTAAGCCACGAGCGCGCCGAGGGTGGGGCAGGGTGGCCAAGCTCCCCAGCGGGCGCTACCGAGCGAGCTATCAGCATCAGATGACGATCTGGACCCCGACGCCCAAGGGAACGACGTTCGACTCGAAGATCGACGCCGAAGGCTGGCTGGCCGACGAGCGACGCAAGATCGACCGTGGCACGTGGACGCCGCCCGGCACCGAAGAGCAGCGCTCGATCACCCTGGCCGAGTATGCCGAGCGCCGGATCTCTCAGCGCACGCTCACGCCGCGCACCCGCAAGGGCTACCAGGAGACGCTAACCAATCACATCGTGCCCGTACTCGGTAGCGTGGCGCTCGCGCAGTTGTCGGTGACGATGGTTCGTGCCTGGTACTCGAATCTGTTGCTGGACAGGCCGACTGCCCGTGCTCATGCGTACGGGTTGCTGCACTCGATCTGTCGAGATGGCCTGCGCGAGAACCTGATCACCTCTAATCCGTGTGTCGAGCAGCGTGCCATGGTGGCCAAGCGCACTCGTAAGATCCGAGCGCTGACAGTCGCGCAACTGACCGCTGTCGCCGAGAGCACCCCTATCGAGCTGCGAGCTGCCGTGTTGATCGGTGGCTGGTGTGGACTGCGCCCCGGTGAACTCAAGGGCTTGCGCCGCCGAGATATCGCCGAGGACGCCTCCGTCGTGTCGGTCAAGCGCGCGGTGACGTACCGCTCAGGTGTCTACTATCTGGGACCGCCCAAGACCGAGGCCGGTATCCGTGATGTGCAGGTGCCCAAACGCATCCGTCCGGTGATCCTGGCGCACCTGCAGGCCTACACCGCGCCGGGGCCTGATTCGCTCGTTTTCGCTGGCGCTGGCGGTCCCGAGGGGTACCTGACCGATTGGACACTCCGGCGCGCGGTAGGGGCAGCAGGAGACGCCGCCGGTATCGAGGATCTGCGCCCGCACGAGCTGCGCCACACTGCAGCAACGCTGGCCGCTCAGACCGGCGCGACGACCAAGCAGCTGATGTCGAGAATTGGTCACGCCACGGTCGATGCCGCGCTGATCTACCAGCACGCCGCCGCCGAACTCGATGCCGAGATCGCCCGCAAGCTCGACGAGATGTGAGTCTTTCGACTCACTGGCGCACTCGCACAGACGATCACCGACCTACCCCGACGCCGAGATCGTTGCTCAGCGTGGCGCTCAGGGCTTGTTTCGTGCTGTTGGCCAGCGCCGATGCCGCCGCCTAAACCTCGCGAGCGAAACGTCGATCGAGTATGTATTCTGGACTTCAGAGCCGAACGAACCCGAGCCAACCGGGTTATCGGTGAGTAGGACGAGCGGCGCATTCGAGGGCCGAACCAGGACTGCCAACGGCACTCACTGGCGCATCGCGAACGGATCGGGTTGGCTGATCTCTAGTTCGGAGCCGCGCTGACACTCGAAAACCAGTGAGGCCCAACCATGTCCGAATACCTATCCCTGCAGGATGCTGCCGAGATCGTCGGTGTCCACGTCGACACACTCCGCAAAGCCATCGCCAGTCGCAAGCTCAAGGCCCTGCGCGCCGGTCGCCAGATCCGCATTCGCAGAAAAGATCTCGATGCCTGGCTCGAGCCGGTGAACTGATGAGCGCGGCATACCTCACTCCTGACGAAGTCGCACAGGAGCTTTCGGTGAAGTCGGCGACTGTCCTGCACTGGGTCAAGGCGGGCACCTTGCGCGGTTTCAAAATCGGGCCTGGCCGGAATTCGCCCGTGAGGATCCTCCGCGCCGATGTCGACGCCATGATCGCGGCCAGCGAAGTTCGGCCCAATGCGTAGCGCAGGTCAGATACTCGGACAAAGGTTCCCCAACGAGCTGGTCTATGCCGCAGAGCCTGCCCGATATGCCGCCGATGAATTGCGCCGAGAGAACGGTATTCCCGAATGCTGCGAAATAGGGTGCGACCGAATAGCGAACAAAGGCGCTCGGTGCAAGCCCTGCTATATGCGATATTACCGGAAACGGAAGAGTCAGGAGAATTCCCAATGACGTGGACTCGAATACCCGACGATTGGTCCGACAGAATCGACGATCTGGAATTGTCGCACGATGCCGAACTGTTCCATATTCGCGCTCTAGTGCTCTGCAACAAGGCCGGGAATGACGGTCATTTGAAAGAGCGCAATCTCCGGAAATTGGCCGCGGTATTCGACAATGCGCCTGCGCTGATCGCGGAATTGATCGAGAAATTGGGATGGATCGACAACGGCGACGGAACTTATTCGATCCCGTGGGAGGAGCAGGAGGAGGCCGAGGTCGTGGCGCGTCGTGCCGAGCAGAACCGAGAGCGAAACCGTCGATACCGAGCGAAGAAACTCGATATGCAAGAAGACGATCTCAACGATGCATCACCTAACGCATCACGAAAGAGCAAGCGCTCTGACAAGGGCAGTAGTACGCGTGATGCATCTGATGACGCAGAAGGTGACGCTACCCCGTTCCGTCCCGTCCCGTCCCGTCCTTATAAGGGAAAGGGAACGGGAACAGACATCGCTTCTCCCAACGGTCGGTCGGTCGCTGGCGCTCCTCCTCCCTCGGTCGGCGCTCAGCAAAAAGTAGTCGAGAAGAGCGCACCCAAGGATCCACGCCTCGAAGGCATCGAAGATCTACTAGGGCCACTCCACCGATGAGCAAATACGATCTCGATATTCGACTCGAGCTGATGCCGAACTCATTCCCCGCGTCGATAGACAAACAAAAGCGCGCGACGGTATTGGTTTACGTCGACTGGGTCGAAACGGAATTCGATGCAGAGGCTGAATGGACTCAGTTCATCGATAATGTACGCAGCAAGTTGCCGCCGAGAAGAATCATCGAGCTGCATTCGAGAATATGTGAACAGATCATCGAGGAAATGGGAAACGATGAAATGATCTCGTTCTACACCAGCGCTGATGCAGACGAAAGCGGACACCGACCGTGGTCGAACTGCCTGAGAATTCCCGATCAAGTCCGAGCGCTCACCCAAGACAAAGATCTGAGCATTCTGGTATCGCTCGACTCGGATATCGAGGGCATGCCGACCAGACAAGCGCTCACCAGGTTGCGCGAGGTGGTCGCTGCGGCAGAGGCTCGCTACGACGAATGGGCCGAAGTGTGGCTGATGATCGAAACGATCCTCGAACGAGAAGGCTGATTGCGCCCCCCCTGAGCGCCACGCACAGCGATCGGCAGCCCGATTAGGTACCCGAGTAACCCCAGGGCATGAAAAAGCCCCAGACTCGAACACAGCGGAAAGTGCTCGAATCTGGGGCTCAGGGGGCCGAACGTTCTAGCGGATCTCAGGGGCGGGACGTAGTTCGACCCGTCGACCCGAAGGCGCAATCAGGTACAGGTCGCCGTCGATTCGCTGAATCGGATACGGGCGCTGGGTGTTCGGTGCTTCACGAGTGGGTACGGGCATCTGTTCTACCTCCAGAACTGGCGTGCGCGGACCCCTCGACACTACCCGCCGACGCGGGTTACATTCAACCAAGAAAGCATGAAAAGCTATGTACAACAGCGGTATTAAAAACTCACGTTCCATCGAAGCGTTCCTTCTGGCGAAGCATCCCGAGCAGCGCAACGCGAGAATCTACGCGCCGAACGAGCGCCCGCGGGTTCTCATGTCCGACGGGTCGATCGGCTACCAACTGATGGAAACGCTCTGATGACCACCGAGGCGCAACTACTGGCGCACGTTCGCGCCCACGTCCACGGATGCAGCGCTCGGTCGCTCGTGACGGCAGGGTTTCCGGTACGGCTGATAGTCGAGCTGATCGAGACGGGCCGACTGGCGGAGACAAGCTCAGGGCGTATCCGCTATGTCTGGACCGACGTCGACAGTCTGGAAACCCGATGACCAACCGTAGATCGTTCACCGCGAAGTTCGCCGGTACCTGCCCGCGGTGCGGACGCGCCTACGCCAAGGGCCACAAGCTCGCCTATGCGCCGATCGACGGGAAGGACAAGCCGGTGTGCGCCGAGGGCTCGTGTGCCAAGTCCACTCCCACAGTCTCGGTAATGGCGCTGTCCGACCTGGTCGAGTTACGCATCGCGCGAGTGCTCAAGTTCTGGCTGGAACACATAGACCCCGTCTTCCGCCGTTCGCTAGCGGATAGGGCCGAGATACAAGTTCGGCTGGAACCTGGCGTAGCAATTTTCTACAGTGCGCCGGATGATTTGTTCAGTATCCCGCTGTCGTGGTTACTCGACTCGAACGCTGGCGCACCGCTACCGGACCTGTCTACGCCCGCCGAAGTATGAGACGCCGCCGGAACTGCCCTGAGTGCCACGCTCGCCTGCGATTCCAGATCGTCGGGTACATCGGTGACGACGGGAAGCCGTTCGGGCGCTGGGACCATCCTGGCGATCCGATCGGGGCAGTTCCGCCGCGGCCCGGCAAGCGGCATCGTCCGGTCAAGCTCACCCGCTGACCGGGTGGTGCAATCGATGGCACAAACGGGTAGACTCGGCACCGAAGAGAGAACACCGTCCGACCGAGATGTGAGCCCTCCGGGCCGTCTGGCAGGTAACGGAAGGTGCAGGCTCATTCGTTCGGTGCCGGGTCGCTCCGACCTGTGTGCACTCAATCCCCAAGCGAGAGAACAATCATGGCGAAACGTATGCCATCGAGTTCCCGCACCGCCGAGTTCGGTTTCGAGCTACGCACAGCATCCGACGGGTCTACCGGCACAGGTAGGCGTCTGGAAGGCATTGCGGCAGTATTCAATACCGACACGCACATTCGATCTTACGAGGGCGACTTCCTGGAGAGAATCACGCGCGGCGCGTTCGCGAAGTCGATCAGAGACAATCCACACCCGCTGATGCAATGGGACCACGGTCGGGACACCCGAGTCGGAACCACGCCCATCGGCGCGTACGACACTCTGCGCGAGGACCCCGAGGGGCTGTTCGTGTCCGGTGAGCTGTTCGACAATCCGGTCGTTGAGCCGGTACGCCAAGCAATCGAAGCAGGCGCAGTACGCGGTATGTCGATCAGTATGCAGGTCATTCGCGACGAGTGGCGAGACGCCAAGGGCAAACCGGTCGGGAGCAACGAACTCCGACGACTGCTCTGGGCCGATCCCGACGATCCGGCCTACCGAGGACTGCTACCGCTGCGGCGAACCATCAAGGAACTCCGGCTCGGCGAGGCCGGACCCGTTGGGCGACCGGCGTACACGACGACATCGGTAGGCGTCCGCAGCATCGAACCTCAGAGCATCACCATCAATGCCGCCAAAAGGCAACTAGCACTCATCAATACGAGAAGGACATAGACATGCGACGACGTAAGAACACCACCGCGGGCGACACCGGCACCGCAATCGACACTCTCGAACTGCGTGGCCTGACCGTGGCCGAGGCCGACGAACGGCGCGAAGAACTGCGCGAGGAACTGGCCGAGCTGGTCGAATCCAACGAGGACCGGAACGAGCTGGACCCCGACGACGAGGCCCGCTTCACCGAACTCACCGAGGGCATCGAGTACCTGGACGCACAGCACGAGAAGCGAACCCGGATGATCGGATTGCTCGATCGCGGGGCCCACGACGACGCCCCCACCCGTATCAACCGTGCATCGAAGCCCGATCCACTCAAGGGCGCGTTGACGCTCACCCGCGGGCAGTCGCTGGTCGACTACAACCGAGCCAACGGCATCGTCAAGACCGAAGATCGTGCACCGTCGTTCGACAAGTACATGCGCGGGCTCGTGACCGGCGAGTGGCGAGGCGCAGACCTCGAACGGGCGCTCTCGGAAGGTAGCTCTACTGCTGGCGGCGTGTTGGTCCCGACACCCGTGGCGGCATCGGTGATCGACCTGGCACGCAACCAGTCTCGCGTGATCGAGGCAGGCGCTCAGACGGTGCCGATGGAGTCCTCGACGCTTAAGCTCCCGCGGCTGACCGGTGACCCCGGCCCCGCATGGCGCGCAGAGAACGGACCCGTTGCCACCAACGATCTGACCTTCGACGCCGTCACGCTCACCGCACGGTCGCTCAGTCGCCAGATCATTCTGTCACGCGAGCTATTTACTGATACGGACGTTTCGGACATCATCGCTCAGGCATTCGCGGCATCGTTCGCGACCGAACTGGATCGTGTAGCTCTGCGAGGATCGGGTACGGCACCGGAACCACGGGGCATTCTCAACACTCCCGGCATCACGGTATTGCCCCACGGCACCAACGGCGGCGCACTGAGTTACGACTTCCTGCTCGACTCCGCCGGGGTCGTCCTCGCGAACAACTACGTACCGACAGCGCACATTCTGGCTTCGCGCGGGGTCACTGCACTGGCGAAGTCGAAGGAATCGACCACGGGCGCGTACCTGGCACCGCCTGCATCGTTGCTCCCGCTGCTCGCCACCAACCAGATCCCGACCAACCTCACCACGGGTAGCTCGACTACGTCGTCCGAGGTCTACACGGGCCAGTGGAACGCGCTGGTGTTCGGTATTCGGCAGGGATTCGAGATTGAGTTCTTGCGAGAGCGCTACGCCGATAATGGCCAGGTGTCGTTCGTGGCCCACCTACGGGCTGACGTGGCTGTTTTGCAGCCGAAGGCGTTCGTCGTGGATACCGGGGTCAACTGATGAACGACGGCGGCAACCTGCACTCGGTGGTTCACATTCTACGCCAGAATGCCGTTGCCGCCGAGGCAGAGTTCGAGGCCGAGAAACCGACCCGAGAAGGAATTCCGCTCGATCTATGGCGGGCCTTGCCTCCGTCGCCGGATTCGATCGTCTACCTCCGAACCTACGTCGGTCCCGGCCTCGATCCCGAGATTCGCCCATGGCGATACGGAGACGTACCGCTGAAGTAGAAACTACCTGCACCACCGAGTCAGACCGGCGCACAGAGGATTCCGTCTGGTTCGACGTGGCGACATCGAGTCGACTCGGTGGTGCAGGGTCCACAATTTTCCCCGATGTGTTTGCGGCACAGAGGGGTCGGGTCCGCGTGACTCGATAGCTGGGCAGTCCGACGCGGGTCGGGGCTTTCGCGGGCCTCTTTCAACCGACCCGAGCGAGATGGTGTGATGGCCGATCTCGTCTGCCCGGCAACACTTCCCGTCGTCGTCCACTCGGCGACGGGATCGCAACACCCCGACCGAGATCCCTGTCGAGCGCGGAGCTACCCCACCATGGCTTCAGTGCTCCAGGATCTCGGTCGGGGTGTTCGTATGCCCGAGGGTCGATCGCATGGGCGCACAGTCGATATGAGGACCTAGCCCGCTATCCACGCGGTGCGGGTCCACAAAGCCTGCAGGTTGGTGGTGTTGAACCATGGTGTGCTCGGGTGAACACTCAGCAGCCGTGGCTGGCGCTTGCACGAGTACGACATCGGTGCACCACACGCCACCCACATTTGCACAGTGACCAACGTTGCCAACTGTGCCAACCACCACGTTGCACTGACTGTGTTGACCACTACCACTGCAGCCCTTGGCAATCCATGTACCAACAGTGCAGCAGCGCACGCCATACCCACCACGACGTAGACCACCAGCAGTCGCAGTGCCCAACGTGCTGTGCGTTGCACCATTCCCTTGTTCCACACTTGCACAACTGTATTCGTAATCGTTGTTCTGATTGATGTTCTGTTGCTTGATGTTTCGATCGTTTGGTCTTGATCGACAGTGTCGATGGTCGTGGTGTCGTCGGTGCCGAGTGTCGGTCCTCCGAGAGTGGTTGTCTCTGCGTACATGGATGCCTGCGATTCTGTGTGTCGTCGAATGGGTTGCTCAGCCCCAAGTCTCAGAGTGACAGAACCGAAAGCTGTTGTCCAACATGCTAGGTCGAGACGGTGATGGATGATCATGCGCATGGACGGATGGGCATGCAGGGTAGGGGGGCGTATTGCCAACTGCCGCAAGGGGTCTGGCTGACCCTGCCACGCAGCCCGATCTCTCTCTCTGATGAAAATGTGCCCGCATAACGCCTGGTCAGAGGCCTAGAGTAGTCAATTTTGCGGGTACGATCCGAGAAAATGAGAATTTTACCCAAAATGGTACTCCGAATCGGCCTAACAGTACAGTCGTACGGTTTCAGTCCATGCATGATTTCTGCATACTTTCTGCATGGTTTTCCGGTCCGTCGAACCTCGTGAGCATGCACGCGCACAACGGATTACAATCACCATTGCGGGAGAAACGGAAGCTCGCCCGCATGCTCGATTCTCTGTTGGCGAAAACCATGTGCTTGCTCAGCACAAACGAAGGCCCCGACCGCCGTTGATCCGGTAGCCGGGGCTTTTGTGCGTTCGTGGAGTGTTACGAGTCGAGCGGGGGTGAGACCTTGTAGTAGAACTCAATCTGTTCGTCGGAGTCGCCGTTGCGGTGATAAGGGGTGTCGAGAGCGCTCAGTCTGATGATTGCAGCGGCATTGTCGCGCACGTGCTCGTCGGCCACGGTCCAAGTAAGAGTGACCTCGTTTCCGGTCGCTGACGGTGCAGCTGCCGCGCGACCAATAAACTCAAGAGTCCACTGAAGCCGCCGACCCTGCGCGCTCTCACCAACGCATCGAAACTCGACAATGTCACCAGGGCGCAACTCTTCGCCAGTGTCGACCGGTCGGAATGAGTAGTCGCCGTCGACCGCGGTGAAAGCGTGGCCTCGATCGTCGATTACGGACAGGACGCGTGGATAGTTCTCAGTCATGCCCCGAGAATATCCCGGTGTACCGACAGTTGTATTGGGCTAACTTTCCGGATTAGCTGGGGTACGAACTCAGCAGAGCGCGAGACCCTGTTGGATCATCGGGCCGATGTCGACTTTGACGCCAGGGAAATCCGAGTCTTTCCAGATCGCAGCTAGGTCCTCGAATTGACCCGTCGACTTGGCAGATCCGTTCACCGCGTACATCGTCCCGTCGGCAGAGAAGGTCACCCGATCCGGCGCGGCACACATGAGAACGCCCTGTGGCACAGTGAACGGCCAGTCGCCGGTCCATGTGGACTCCGAGACCGATCCTGCAGGCTGGTTACGCGCCGTTGGCTCTGCGGTGGTCGGTGCTGCAACTGGTGCCGTGGTCGACGTGATTGGCGCAGCGCGAACCGTGGTTTCCGGCGTCGGTGCCGCGGTATCGCCCGAGTCGGAACAACCCGCCAGCGTCATCGTTACCAGTGCTGCGCCAGCAATCCATGATTTCCGCATCGCATACCCCCGTGCCGTTGCCTGATGAAGCGGACCAAACGGTATCAGGGCTCGGTGTCCGTGTCGTCGTTACCGAGCCAGCGCCGAACGTGGTGGTCGATGACAGGGGTCAGAAACGCAAGGATGAGCGGGAAGGCGTATTGAGCGAAGATGTCCACGAGGACTCCAGGGGTGCGGGTGACGATTGCAGCGACCCCGGCCCACAGCCAGCAAGCCAATGTGCCATTTTGTGTTGACGATCTGAGAATAATCCCTGCAAGTGTGCTCTGAGTGCTGCGACACGCGCGAGGCCCGTTTGGAACCCGATATGCACCGTGTGTTCAACGAGCAACCGAAAAACCAGCGTTTCCGCTGGTCAGAGTGTGCCCCCGGCAGGATTCGAACCTGCGACCTACCCTTTAGGAGAGGGTTGCTCTATCCCCTGAGCTACGAAGGCTGGTGATCGTTCCACTCACCAAAAGCCCTTGTCCAACAACGGCTTTCGATCCATCGAACAATCGGTTGCGGATGGGTTCGCTGCCTCCGGTGCTCAGCTGGCCCACATCGCGCTCGCTAGTCTAGCGGCCCACCGTGTCGATCGTGAAGCAGGCTGCCGCTGCTCGTCACCGTCCCGGTCAGCGAGGCGATCAGGTTCAGGGCAGTGCGATGCTGGTGAGCGGTGTAATCGGCGATCGATTCGATGCCGACGAAGCACTCGATGTCACGGGCGAAAGCGTCGAACCACGCCGGTCATCCTCGTCCAAACGCGCGCGCATTTGCCAGACGCGCGCACAATCGCCGGCCACGGGCTGTCGATTCCGCTCGCACCTGACGAACGCGCGCGCGTTTGCGGATCCCGTAGCCCCGCAGAGCACCTAATCCGCCGCGACGGCGTCCACGATGTTGAGTCGCGATGCGTGCACAGCAGGAGGAGCCGAACCCAGCAGCGAGAGGCCGAGGGCGACGAGGCCGTACAGCAGCACCGACCAGCTCGCGGTGTAGGCGACGGGAATCCCGATGCTGGCTCCGAGGATCAGGGTGCTCAGGTATTGCAGCCCCGCGCCGATGATCAGGCCGAGGACACCACCGACGATGCCGACCGACAGCGCCTCGGCGAGCACCATTCGCGCCAGGGTTCCTCGGCCACCGCCCATGGCGCGCAGCACTCCCAGTTCGCGGCGACGTTCGAGTACCGACAGTGTCAAGGTGTTGAGCAAGGCGACGGCAGCGACGAGCGCGACGATCCACTGCAGCGCGATCGCCAATGCGCCGGACTGTCGGATGGCCGCACTGGTGCCCTCCAGAGCCGCAGCGCCGGTGTAGACGAAGGCTTCGGGCGGCAGTGTCGAACGCAACGAATCCTGTACGGCGGCAACGTCTCCGTCGACGCCGATCTCGAGGTAGGTCGCCCCGGGTCGGTCGTACCACCGTTGCATCGAATCCAGCGAGATCGCCATCGTGCCGCCGGCGGCGTTGATGTAGTCGACCAGATCCAACACCAGCACGGTCTGCACACCGGTCGGCGTCGGCAGATCGATGGAGTCGCCCACCGAAACACCCAACGTTCTGCCGAATCCCCGGGACAGCACCACCCCGTCACCGTCGAGCACCTGGGAACGCACGTCCTCGGTGAGCGAGGTGAGAGTCACCGCATTGCTGCCGTCGGCGACGCCCTGGATGGATACCGTCTCGCCGTCGATCGTGGCGTATGCCCACTGCCCCTCGACGATGCGAGACACACCGGGCGTCGACGCTACGGCGTCCTCCACCTCGGCGGGAACGATCGGGCCCGACGGTATGGCGTCGGGCGAGGTCATCGACACGTACAGGTCGGTATCGGCCAACGACGACAACGACTCGGCCGCCGAGTCGGTCATGTTGGTCAGTGAACCCGACACTCCCACACTGACTCCCACCGCGATCACGATCGTCATCACGGTTGCCCATATACGCCGCGGGGCGCGTTCGATGGTGGCGGTCGCGAGGCGACCGGCACCACCCCAGCGGCGGGGGACCGCTGCGGTGATCGACACGATCGGCCCCGTCGCGCCGACGCACAGCGCGACGACGCCGAACATGAACAGCGCACCGGCCCCGAGGGTCAACTGCCCGTCGACGTTGACGGCGAACAGGAAGGATCCGGCCACGGCGAGCACGCCGAACACCGTCGCAGCCAGGGTGAATCGCAGACCGGGGCCTCCCGAGGCCTCTCCGCCGCCGACCGCGAGCGCCTCGATCGGCGAGATGCGATAGACCTGAACCGCCGCGACGGCCGAGGCGCCCGCGCAGGCCAGTACACAGGCCACGATCGCCACCGGAATCGCGAAGCCGGGCAACACGTATTCGATCCGCGCATCGAAGGCCTGCGAGAGGAACGGCGGCAGACTCTCGATCGCGATGCGGCCCATCACGATTCCCAGCGGAACGCCGACGGCACCGCCGACGAGCCCGACCAGAACGGACTCGAACAACAGGTCGCGGACGATATCGCCGCGGCGGCCACCGACTGCCCGGAGCAGAGAGATGGTGGGTCGACGCTTCGCGATGGCCATGTTCATGACGTTGAAGACGAGGAACGCCGCGACGACGAACGCGATGAGCGAGACCATCAGTGTGGCATTGCGAGTCAGGCTCATCGCCTGGTTCGCGCGGTCGGCCCTGAAGTCGGGATTCATCACCGACACCCGGCCCGCCAGTGCGGCGTCGAGGTCGGTACGCACAGTGTCGCCGCTGCCGAGGACGAAGATCGAATCGAGTTGATCGGGGCGGTCGGTGAGCGTCTGAGCCGTCGGGATGAGCGCAACGGCGAACATGCCCCCGCCGATCCGCTGCGTCCCCGGGCCGTCGACCACGCCGACCACCGTTGTCGGAACATCGTCGATGGTGACGGTGTCGCCCTGCGTCAAACCTGTTGCGGCTCCGACCAATACCGCGGCCGGGTCGGTGAGCAACCCGGCCGCGTTTCCGACTGCGCCTTCGAGATCGGATTGCAGTGCCGTGATGGACGAGTCGACACCGAGAATCGTCAGGTCTCCGACGTCGGACCGAACGGTGCTGCGCAGCAGTGGGACTGCGGTCTCGACACCGGGGACCGCGCGAACTGCGTCGAGCTCGCTCTGATCGAAGCCCGAGTCGGTGACACCGACGACCTCGTAGTCGGCGTTACCCGCGATCGACACCGCGAGACGCTCGACGGATCCGGTCAAGGACCCGTACGTGCCGAGGACGGCGATGAGCAACCCGGCCGCGACGGCGACGACGCCGGCCGAGACCAACGAACGCACCCAGTGCATGCGGAGGTCGCGCAGGCTGATGACTCGAAATCTGCTGAGCGCGGTGCCTATCACCGATCGAGGCCGGCCGTGGGAGTGTCGGTCTCGACGCGACCGTCGATCATGCTGACGATGCGATCGGTGGACCGTGCCGCCTCGAGGTCGTGGGTCGCCATCACCACCGCTCGACGCCCGTCACTGGCGTGCGCCACCTCGGCGAGAATCTCCAGGACGTTGTGGGAGGTCTTCGAGTCGAGATTGCCGGTCGGTTCGTCGGCGATCAGCAGTGCCGGATCCATCATCAACGCCCGTGCGATCGCGATGCGCTGGATCTGACCGCCCGACAACTGCGCCGGACGGTGCTCGGATCGGTTGGAGAGTCCGACCACGTCGAGCAGACGCATCGCGTCGGACTTGGCCTTCTTGATCGGGGTGCCGTCGAGCAGCTTGGGAACGGCGACGTTCTCCCATGCGGACATGGTCGGCAGCAGGTTGAAGAATTGGAAGACGAACCCCACCTGGTGGCGTCGAAAATCGGATTGGGCATTGTCGTCGAGGGTGGTGACCTCGACGTCGTCGAACCGGATGGAACCCGACGTGGGCGTGTCGAGTGCGCCGAGCATGTGCAGCAGCGTCGACTTGCCGGCACCGGACGGCGCGACGAGCGAGACGAACTGGCCACCCTCGATCGTGAGATCGATACCGTCCAACGCGCGTACCGGTTGCTCGCCGGTGGGGTACTCCTTGACCACACCGGACAGCTCGAGCTTCAACTTCGTCATCCAACAATCCCCTGCTCCTCGAATACTTCCGACGCTACCTGCCGTCGGGTCGAGAAACCGGTCGGAGTTCTCAGATCACGCTGCGCCGCGCGAGGATTCGAGGCGTCGGGCCACCAGGGCGGCCTGCAGGTGTCGGATACCCGAGGGACGGGTCGGGTCGAACCCGGTGAGCTGGGCGATCCGCTTGAGGCGGTAATCGACGGTGTTGGTGTGCAAATGGAGCTGGCGTGCGGACCGCTGACGGTTCAGATCGTGCGAGATGTGGATCTCGAGGGTCTCGAGCAGCTCCGGCGACGAGTCGAGTGGCTCGAGGATCTGGGTCAGGTGGCGACGGCCGGGTCCCGGTCGCGTGAGCTGGTATTCGAGCACCAGGTCGTCCATGCGGTACAGCCCGGACGGACGGTGCAGCTGGTGCGCCAACGACAGCAGTTCGTGGACCTGATCGGCTGCGGTGGGGATGTCGGCGGTAGCGGCCTGCTCGGCCGTCACGGTAACGGGAACCTCGGCGGCCGTGCCGATGCGATGCACCAGCGCCTCGATCCACTCCTCGTCGTGTATGCCCGGGATCAGCACGGTGCCACCCTCGGTGCTGAGCAGAGACAGGGGAGTGCGACCGCAGATCGTGGCCAATTCGGCCTGAACGCGGCGCAGCTTTCGACGGGCGGCGACGGTCTTCTGGATGTTGGGGTCGTTCTCGTCGGGGTGCGGCGGCACCGAGATGGCGAGCACGAGGTAACTGTCGGCGAGCTCGATGCCGGACTGACGGGCCATCGACACCGCATTGTGGCCGCTGAGCAGCGAGGTCACCAGGGTGTGCGCTGCCGTGTGATGCTCACTGGCCACCGATTGGAGTTCCTCGACGTAGCTCTTGCTGGCCGCGATGGACACCTTCTCCGACAGAAGCACGAACATCCGCGCGGCCTCGATCAGTTGGGCGGCGTCGCCTTCACCTGCCCGCTTGGACACGAGATTCCAGCCGATCTGGATGCCCTCGTGGTAGACGCTGAGGACGGACTCCAGGGGCACACCCTCGCGCGCCCACTGACTGGCCTTGGCGCGGAGTTCGGCCAGGTCGGATTCCGTCGGAGCGCGTCTTTCATCGAGCATCTGCACGGCGATACTGATGCACTTGACAGTGAATTCGGTGACGTCGCCGTGGAGCTGTTCGCCCGGCAACGACCCGCAGGGGGTGTTGGCGGCGAAGTGCCCCACGAGGAGCCGAGCCACCGCGCGGAAGTCGCGAAGAGGAGCCGACGCAGGCTGACCCGCGACCATGATTCCGAGGCTAGTCGAGTTGTGAACGGTCACAGATCAACCCTTCGTGTTGGATTCTTCAGGTCTCGAGAAAGCAAACTCACTCACGCGTATCGACGCGCTTCCACGGCTCAATGTATGCAATCCCCGACGAAACCGCGGCATTTTCGTACTTCAAGTTTGTTTCTGGGCCTCTAACAGGATCGATCATAGGTTGTTATCAACGCGTGATCCACCATTTCGGAAAAACTTGTTGTGACCTATCTCGAGCGCGTGCCCCGGCTGCTTGCGACTTGCCCTAAACAATTGTCAAGGCGTTCACGACACGGGTTCGGCGGCCCTACGTTGATGTCGTTCGGAGTGGGTAGGCGGGCGGCGAAGGGGCGGGTATGCGCAGTGACATCGGGCAGTTCGCGGTTCTGCGAGAACTGTTGCCGACCATCGAGGCGAATCTCGTTCGTCATCGCGCCGAAGCCGTGCAGTGGGAACCGGCCGACGTCGTTCGGGCCGAGATGTACTGGGGTTCGCGTCCCTCCAGCCTGACCGAGGCCGCCAAAGCGGCATTGGTGACCACTCTGCTTGTCGAGCAGAACATTCCGCTGTACCGGCGCGACACCGCCGCCTCCGAGATCGGGGCCTGGCCGTCGTGGCTCACCGTATGGAGCGAAGAACGAACCAGGCATGCAGTGGCGGTCACCGACTACCTGGTCGCCACCCGCAGCGTCGATCCGATCGCCCTCGGTCGCGCCCGAGCGCAGTGCATGACGGTGGGTTTCGACGCCCCGATGAACGGAGCACACCTGCTTCGGTCGCTCGCTCAGGTCGCCCTGGACGAGTCGGTTGCGAGCATGTGCCACCGCAACACCGCCGCACAATGCCACGATCCGGTGGCCGATCGCCTGCTCGGACGCATCGTCGCCGACCAGGACCTACACGTCCGCTTCTTTTCCGACCTGGTCTCCGCAGCGCTCGAGGTTGCGCCGTCGCTCACCGTCACCGCGATCACCGAGGTCGTCATGAACTTCCAACTGCCGGGCAGCAACCTGCCGGGGTTCGCGCGCAGTGCGATGCTCATCTCGCGTGACGGAATCTACGATCTACGCCGCCACCTCGACGAGGTCCTGCGTCCCTTGCTGGCACAGTGGCGCATCTTCGAGCGCACCGACCTCGGTGCCGGAGCCCGCAGTCGCGACCAACTGGCCGACTATCTCGATCATCTCGACGCGCAGGACACCGCTGTCGAGCTCAGCCGCACGCGAAGCCGAGAGTACGCAAACGCATTGCGCGCCAGCTGACACCACATACCCCGGGGGGTCCGTGGGACCGGCGCCTCTTCGATTCGATTCGAATCGAAGAGGCGCTTCGGCGGGGTCCATCGACTAGCCTGAACTCCTATTCGTCATACGCCCGAGGCCCCGGTTCTCGCGCAACGACCGGAGGCCCGAAACGTGACAGGCTCTCGACCGATCATCGTCGGCATCGACGGATCCGCTGCAGCGGACAAGGCCGTGATCTGGGCGGCGCTCTGTGCTCACCGACGCGATCGGCGATTGCACATCGTGACGGCCGTGGACATGCCGGGTGTGGTCGACCTGAGCGAATTCGCAGGAGAAGCAACCGAATTCGTGGCCACGGCCAAATCCAGATTGGTGGCGGCTGAAACTCTGGCGGCACTGGTGGTCGACGATCCGGCGTTCGAGGTGACCTCGAGTGCCGTCGAGGGCGGTGTGATGGACGTTCTCATCGGGGTCTCGGCTCAGGCCGAGCTCCTGGTGATCGGGTCGAGCGAAACCGGTGCTGTCACACTCTCGTTGGCTGCTCACAGCGTCTCTCCTGTCGCGGTGGTGCGAGGCCGTGACATCGACGGTCGGCCGGTCGCCGAGGGGCCGGTCGTCGTCGGTATCGACGGCTCGGAGGTCAACCAGGCTGCGGTCGAGTGGGCGTTCGTCGAAGCATCGGCCCGCGGAGCCGTGCTGATCGCGGTGCACGTGTGGTCGGATGTCGATCTGACCCAGTCGTTCGGCCGTGCACCCAAGGATTGGCAGGCCATCGCCGACGGTGAGGAGGCTCTGCTGGCGGAGAGCCTCGCCGGCTGGCAGGAGAGGTTCCCGGACGTCGAGGTGCAGCGCATCGTCGCTCAGGACCGTCCGGTGAGGATTCTGAGCGGACTGTCCGAAACCGGAGCGTTGATCGTGGTGGGCAATCGGGGGCGCGGCGGATTCGGCGGAATGCTGTTGGGCTCCACGAGTTTCGCGCTCGTCAACACCGCGGACTGCCCGGTGCTGGTCGTGCGGAAGTCCCCTACATAGCGACGGTCAGCAGAAAGCTCACGTCTTCGAGGGCCTCGACGCTGTGGCGGGCGTCGGGGATGACGAGAAGGTCGCCGGTCGAACCCTTCCAGGAGCGTTCACCGGAGATCAGTTCCAGCTTGCCGCTGAGCACCAGGACGGTCGACTCGCCGGAGAGGTCGTGTTCGGCCAGTTTCTTACCGGCGGCCAGCGCCACGACCGTCTGCCGTAGGTGGCGTCGGTGACCGCCGTAGACCGTCTGCGAACTGCGGCCACTCGACGCGCCGACTGCAAGCTTGAGCTGTTGGCGGGCAAGGGCGGTGAGTGACTTCTTGTCCATGATCGTCAGTATGACGCACCACTCGCAGTCGCGACGGGGGAATCCTGAACGCGCTCAGGAAGGTTGGGTAGGCTTTCCGTACTCGACCCAGCGGAATCGGGTGCCGTCGACCCGGCTGCTCTGCCAGTCGCCTGCCCTGGCGACCCAGCCGTCGGGAATCTCCGGAGCACTCGTATCGCCCACGACGTCGAGATCGACCTCGGTCACCTCCAGGTGGGTCGCGATATCCATTGCACTGCGATAGATTTCGCCGCCCCCGATGACCCACACCGGGTCGGAGTCGGCGAGCGCGATCGCGTCGGCGACGCTGTGTGCCACCTCCGCGCCCTCGGCCGACCACGATGCGTTGCGCGTGACGACGATGTTCCGACGCCCGGGCAGCGGCCGGAACTTCGCGGGAAGTGAATCCCAGGTCTTGCGGCCCATGACGACGGCATGACCGCCCGTCACGGCGCGAAAGTGTGCCAGGTCCTCGGGAATGTGCCAGGGGATACCGCCCCCGTCCCCGATGGTTCCCGTGGTGCTCTGCGCCCAGATCGAGCCGACCAACGGAGCACTCACACCGCTACCGGGGCCTTGATCGCCGGGTGGTGCCGGTAGCCCACGATCTCGATGTCCTCGTAGGTGTAGTCGAAGATCGAATCCCGTTGCGCCAGTTTCAGAGTGGGGTAGGGGTATGCCTCGCGCGAGAGCTGCTCGGTGACCTGATCGCGGTGGTTGTCGTAGATGTGGCAATCGCCGCCGGTCCAGACGAACTCGCCGACCTCGAGACCGGTCTGCGCCGCCACCATGTGCGTGAGCAGCGCATAGCTCGCGATGTTGAACGGCACTCCGAGGAACATGTCCGCACTGCGCTGATACAGCTGGCACGAGAGCTGGCCGTCGGCCACGTAGAACTGGAAGAACGCGTGGCACGGCGGCAGCGCCATTCGCGGGATCTCGCCGACGTTCCAGGCCGAGACGATCATGCGCCGCGAATCCGGGTCGGTCTTCAAGGTCTCGATGACCTGGCTGATCTGGTCGATGTGCTCGCCCGACGGGGTGGGCCACGATCGCCACTGCACTCCGTAGACGGGGCCGAGCTCGCCGTCGGGAGCAGCCCACTCGTCCCAGATGCTCACGCCGTGTTCCTGCAGCCACGTGGCGTTCGAATCCCCACGCAGGAACCACAGCAATTCGTAGACGATGGATTTGAGATGGACCTTCTTGGTGGTGATCAGCGGGAAGCCCGCGGCCAGGTCGAAGCGCATCTGATGCCCGAACACGCTGGTGGTGCCGGTTCCGGTTCGGTCGGATTTCGCCGTCCCGGTATCGAGGATGTGGCGCAGCAGATCTTCGTACGGAGTCGGAACCATCACGACGGTCATCGTAGCTGCATACTGGGTACATGCCGGAATTACCCGAGGTGGAAGCCCTTGCCGGCTTTCTGCGCGAGCATGCCGTCGGTGCGGTGATCGGTCGCATCGACATCGCTGCACTGAGCGTTCTCAAGACGTTCGATCCGCCGATCACCGAGCTGCAGGGCAAGGACGTCACCGATGCCGCCCGCTTCGGGAAGCATTTGGCACTTCGCGCCGGTGACCTCTGGCTGATCACCCATCTCTCTCGCGGGGGATGGTTGCGGTGGGTGGACAATCCCAGCGTCGCTCCGCCGAAGCCGGGCAAAGGACCCTTGGCGCTGCGGATCCATTTCTTCACCCCCGAGGGAGCGACGCCCGCCATCGATCTCACCGAGGCGGGTACCAAGAAGCGGCTGGCGGTGTGGGTGGTGCGCGACCCACAGCAGGTCGCGAGTATCGCGCGGCTCGGTCCGGACGCGCTGACGGTCACCGAGCTCGAATTCGCCGATATACTCGCAGGCACCACCGCGCGACTGAAGACCTCGTTGGTGGATCAGTCGCTGTTGGCAGGCATCGGCAATGCCTACTCGGACGAGATACTGCACGTGGCGAAGCTCTCGCCCTTCGCGTCGTCGAGCAAGCTCGATCCCGAATCCGTCGCGACGCTCTACGCGGCGATGCGATCGGTTCTGTCCGACGCGGTGACCCGCTCGGCCGGGCAGGATGCGGCGCGTCTGAAGGGGGAGAAGCGATCGGGGATGCGTGTACACGCCAGAACCGGACTTCCGTGCCCGGTGTGCGGCGACCCGGTACGTGAAGTCGCCTACGTCGATCGCTCTTTTCAGTACTGCGCGACGTGCCAGACGGCCGGCAAGATTCTCGCCGACCGTCGCATGTCGCGACTGCTCAAGTGACGGGTTCGAGCTTCTGGCTGTCGTAGCCCCGGTAGCCTTCCCATGCCTTGCGCCGGTCGCTCCGTGGGTCCTTCTGTACCCGGGTGCGGGTGTCGAAGATCAATGTCCGACGCGAGTCCTCGTCGTACGCCGGCCACGTGTCCAACGGTTTTCCGTTGGTGGCGAACGCAATCCAGTTCGACTGCACCTGCTCGGTGACCTCGGCGAAGGCCTTTCGTCCACCCGTGAGTGTGAGCGCCTTGCCGAAGAGGGTCTCGTTGATGCCGAACACGGCGAACAACTCGAATCCGTGGGTGGCGTCGAGGCCGAGCACCTTCATCGATCGCGGAGCGAAATCGAAGCGGTAGAAGTACGTGGGTGCGTGACGCGAATGTCCCTCGGCCACTTCGAGAGACGGCTTCCAGAAGGTGAAGTCGCCGCCGAAGTCGATGGCCGACCGCTCACTGGGGTAGCCGCGATAGCCTGCGGTGACCACGGCCTCGGCGTCGGGATCGGTGAGCGAGAACAGCTTGCCGATGCGTTCGGGGTTGGTGGGCAGTGCGTCGAGGAACTTCGGAAACAGTGTTCCCTCACGGGCATTGGTGCCGATGATCAACGGGACGCGGTGCGCGGTGCCCTTCGCGTACGCCTCCACCGGGCTGACCGGCAGGAAATTGCCGTCGATCACGGGTCCGAACGGAAGCAGTCCGGGAGTGCGGTGCAGGGTGGTCAGGCCAAGCTTGGTGCCGGCCCGCCCGAGCCGTAGTACCTCGGCGTTCTCCAGGGTCTCGGCCGCGTTCTCCGCGGTGCCGCCCAGGTAGCCCACGTACTCGCGTGCCCATTGATCGGCACGCTCCTTGGTGGCCGTCATGCCGGGAGCAGAGCTCTCGGAAATGGCCTGTGCGAAAAGGCCTTTCGCAGCGGGAACCGTCATGAGTGTGGTGACCGCATTGCCGCCCGCGGATTCGCCGAAGATGGTGACGTTGTTCGGATCGCCGCCGAAGTTCGCGATGTTGCGCTGCACCCATTCCAGCGCTGCGACCTGATCCCGCAGGCCCAGGTTGGAGTCGAACGGCCGCTCGGGAGTGGAGAACTGGGACATGTCCAGGTAGCCCAGTGCGCCGAGTCGGTAGTTGACCGAGACGTAGATGATGCCGTCGCCGTCCTTCAGTGAGCGGCGCACCAGCGAGCCGCCGCCGTACAGCGGGGTCGCCGAGGTGCCGAGCGTGTAGGCACCACCGTGGATGAACACCATGACCGGGCGCGGGTTCTTGCTCGGTGCGCTCGGGGCCAACACGTTGAGCGTCAGGCAGTCCTCGCTCGACGGCTGGTACTTGCCGACGGCGAGCATCGTGCCGCGCTTGTGCTGAATGGAGGCGTTGCCCCATTCGGTGGCGTCGCGCACGCCCGACCACGGTTGGGTCGGTTGCGGCGCTCGGAAACGAAGCGGTCCGACGGGCGGGGCGGCGTACGGGATGCCACGCCAGGTGGTCAGGTCGCCCACCGGCTTGCCCTCGATGATGCCGTCGGAGGTGGTCACGCGTGTCGTCACAGCCATGTCGCGAGTGTACTGATCAGTTCTTACCCGCGGGTAAGAACTGATGGAGATCGGTACCGGGCAGACTCGAGGGCATGCTTTTCGAGTATCGCGCCGAGATCGTGCAGTTACTGCGCTCGCCCACGCACGCCTACTTCGGTAGATCCAAGGACGGCCCGGCCGAGGTACCGACCGACCTGCCGTCCAGCGTCGAGATCGTGGCGCACAAAGGCATTCGTGGAGATCGGTTCTTCGGCGTGAAGGCACACACCGAGGCTGCGGTGAGCTTTCTGGCCGTCGAGGCCTGGGAGGCCGTCGGCGACGTACTCGGGGTCGATGTGCCCGATCCGTCCGTGGCCAGGCGAAACGTCGTCCTACGCGGGCTGGAGCTCGACCCGTTGCGAGGGCTGGAATTCGAGCTCGATTCCGGTGACGGCTGGATTCGGTTCCGTGGTGGCCGGCCGGCCCATCCGTGCGCGTGGATGGACCGGATGGTGGTGGATGGTGCACGTAAGGCGCTGATCGGTCGCGGCGGACTGCGTGTCGAGCCGCTGTCCGACGGCATCCTGCGGGTCGGGGAACTGCTGGTCCGCTCGCCCGTCGAACTCGATCCCTCTCGGGCCGCGCTCTCGATAAGGCGCGCTCAGCCGATCTGACCTGGCTCTCGGCGGACCTTCGTGGTTCCGTGCTGCCCAGGCTCTTGCTCACGAAGTAAATCTGTGCCCATAATGCGGGTATTGGTGTGATGGATCACATCGAGCCGCATGCGATGGCAGCGGTCACTCTCATTCAGCGGGAAGAATTGCCGATGTCCGATATGTGGATCGTGATCAACACCGTCGTCGCCGTCCTGGCGGTGGTGGTCTTCATCGTTCGTTTTCACTTCAACCCGGTGATCTCGCTGGTGCTCGGGGCCGCGTACCTGGGACTGGCGACGAAGCTCGGAGTCGGCACCACCGTCGACACCATCACCGGCGGCTTCGGCGAGATCATGGCCGAGGTGGGCCTGCTCATCGCCTTCGGTGTGCTGATGGGTTCGGTACTGCAGGAGATGAACGCCATCCAGCGACTCGTCGGCACGTTGCTGCGAACCTTCGGACCCAAGCGGCTGCCGTACGCACTCTCGCTGACCATCGCGACCCTGCTGCAGTCCATCTTCCTCGACGTGCTGCTCGTGATCTCTGCTCCGCTCGCCCGCAACCTCGCTCCGAAGATCGGCAAGTACGGCACAGCGCGAATGGCCACGGCGCTGGCGATCGCGCTCGAATGCGGCATCGTGTTCATGGTCCCCGGTGTCGCGACGCTCGCACTGGCCGGACTGCTCGGGGTGCCGCTGGGCAAGATGATGATCTACGGACTCATCCTGATCGTTCCGGTCGTCGTGCTGTCGGTGGCCGTCATGTCGTTCGTCTTTCGGCACGGATGGTGGAACGAGGAGAAGGACGAGCAGCAGATCGTCGTGGTCCCAGAGCCTGTGGTCCCGGAGCCTGCCGATTCCGGCGACGAGCCTCTCGAAACCGGAGGTGGCGTAGCCCAGAAGGTGCGCACCGAGAAGCAGACGTCGCTGCTGGTGTTGCTCTCGCCGCTGCTGCTCGCGCTCGTCCTCATTGCCATCGGAGCCGTACTCGAAGTCGCCGAGATCTCGATTCCCGTCGTCGAGTTCATTGCCAGCCCGGTCATCGCGCTGCTCATCGGCTTGGTGGGAACGTGCCTCATCGGTCGCTACCACGTCGGACAGGCTCGGGTGGAGAAGGCTCTCGCCCGTGGCTTCGCCGAGAGCGGTCAGATACTGATCCTCACGGGCGTCGGTGGATCGCTCGCGGCCGTCATCAACGAGGCGGGTCTCGGCGACATCCTCGGCCAATACTTCACGGCGAGCACCGCAGCGCCGCTCCTGATGGTGTGGGTCATCGCGGCCGCATTGCACATCGCCGTGGGATCGGTGACGATCTCCGCCATCACCTCGGCCGGCATTCTCGCCCCGGTCGCTCCGCTGATCGGTCTCGACCCGGTGTTCATCGCACTCGCCGCCGGTGCCGGATCGTTGTTCGCCGTCCACGTCACCAGCAACACCTTCTGGCTCCTGCAGTCCTTGATGGGCCAGTCGACCCGAGGCACACTCAAGACGTGCTCGGTGGGCGTCTCGGTGGCATCGGTCATCGCCATCGCGTTGATCGTGCCGATGAGCTGGATCCTGTGAGCCCAGATTCCATGAACCCTGATTCCGGGAGTATCGAAAGGAACACGATGGCACTGCCGCTCAGCGGAGTTCGAGTTCTCGAACTCGGCAACTACATAGCCGCCCCTACTGCGGCGCGCATGCTCGCCGATTTCGGTGCCGAGGTCATCAAGGTCGAACGGCCGGGAACCGGCGACGAACTACGCAACTGGCGGCTCTACTCAGGCACAACGTCGATGCTCTATCGCACGATCAACCGCAACAAGAAATCGATCGTGCTGGACCTGCGTACCGAACAGGGCCGCAAGGACGTCGTCGACCTCGCAGCGAAATGCGACATCGTGCTCGAGAACTTCCGGCCCGGCACGCTGGAGAAATGGGGTATCTCGCCGGAAGTGCTCAGCGCAGCCAACCCCGAATTGATCATCACGCGCATCTCGGCCTTCGGCCAGACGGGCCCCATGTCGCAGCGACCCGGATTCGCCGCTGTCGCAGAGGCGTACGGCGGCTTTCGCAATCTCGTGGGTGACCCGGATCGGCCACCCGTCCGGGTCGGGGTTTCGATAGGGGACTCCATCGCCGGGCTGTACGCGGCGTTCGGATGCGTCATGGCCCTGTTCCAACGGCAGACCCAGCGCGCGGCGCAGGCCTCGGACGGGCAGTCTCCGCTGTCGCTGGCACAGCGTTCCATCGATGTGGCGCTGAACGAATCGATTCTGTCGATGATGGAATCGCTGATTCCGGACTACCTCGCCTACGGTGTCGAACGCGAGCGCACGGGCGGCCGAATGGAAGGCATCGCACCCTCGAACGCGTACCCGTGCAACGACGGACACTCGATCATCATCGCCGGCAACGGCGATGCGATCTTCCAGCGCTACATGGACACCATCGATCGTCCCGATCTGGGAGCCGACCCGGACCTGGCGTCCAACGCCGGTCGGTGGCGTCGACGCGACGAGTTGGACGCCGCGATCTCGGCGTGGACCGGGTTGCACTCGCGCGAGCAGGCGTTGAAGATTCTCGACGCCGCCGGGGTGCCGTCGGGTCCGATCTACACCGCGGCGGACATCGTCGCCGACGAACAGTACGCCGCCCGCAACATGATTCAGCACTTCTCGGTCGACACCGGAGGTGACGAGCCCACCGACGTCGGATTCGTCGGCGTCGTCCCGGTGATCGGTGACGCGTCCCTGCCGATTCGTTCGGTCGGACCGGATCTGGGCGAACACACCAGGGAAGTACTGTCGACTCTGCTCGGCCGCACCGACGAAGAGATGAGCCTCTAGATGTACCGATTCGCTCCCGCCGCACAGCTTCGCGACGTCACGATGCGCGACGGTCTGCAGCTCACCGGCAAGATGCTCGCCACCGAACGAAAGCTCGAGATCATCAGAGCGCTCATCGAACTCGGCGTGCCTTCGCTCGAGATCGGCTCGATGGCTCGGGGTGACAAGGTGCCGCCGATGGCCAACACGCTCGAGGTGATCGGTGAGCTCACCGCCGCCGAACTCGCTCGATGCTGGGTGTGGGTCGCCACTCCACGTCACATCGAAAAGGCCGCTGCCGCCGGAGCCCGCAACTTCCAGTACTGCTTCTCCGCCTCGGACTCGCACAATCAGGCCAACATCGGCCGTACCACCGAGGTGTCCCTGGCTGCGATGCCCGACGCCGTCGACATCACTCGATCGGTCGGCGGTGAGATAGAGCTCTGCATCGCGACCTCCTTCACCTGCCCCTTCGAGGGACAGGTGCCGCCGGACCGGGTCATCGAGATCGCCAACGACGAACGAGCAACCGGTTCAACGGATATCGTCATCTGTGACACCCTCGGGCAGGCGGTACCGGTACAGGTACAGTCGCTGATCTCGCGGGTCCGCGAGGAAACCCCCGACCGGAGAGTGGTGTTCCACGGACACGACACCTGGGGCCTGGGCGTCGCGAACACCCTCGCGGCGATCTCGGCCGGTGCCACGATGGTCGACGGTTCACTGGGCGGACTGGGCGGATGCCCCTTCGCTCCTGGCGCCAGCGGCAACACCTCGTCGGAGGACATTCTCTTCGCAACGCGGCCGGACTGGTTCGAGCCGGCGACGCTGGCGTCCATGGCGACTCTCTCGGAGGGGCTGCTCGCCGAGCTGGACGAGCCCATGCGATCGAAGGCCGTTCAGGGTGTGCGGTCCGAGGCGCGCGCCTTCGAGTGGGTCGCATGAGCCGCATCCTGGTCACCACCGAGATCCCGGCACCGGGGATGGACATTCTGCGGGCGGCGGGGGACGTGGACCTGGGGGCGGTCGATCACGAGCAGCTGGTCGCTGCCTGCTCCTCCGGTGAGTACTCGGTCGTCGTGTCCCAGTTACGTGACCGGTTCGATGCGGAGTTGCTGCAGACGGCGTCGATCGTCGGGATCTCCAACTACGCCGTCGGATTCGACAACATCGACATCGCCGCCGCGACGCAGCGCGGGATCACCGTCGCCAACACCCCAGGGGTTCTGACGAACTCGACCGCCGACATCGCGATGCTGTTGATACTGTCCACTGCTCGCCGCGCCGTGGAGGCCGATTCATTCGTCCGTTCCGGCTCGTTCACCGGGTGGGAGCCGGAACTGCTTCTCGGCAGCGATGTCTCGGATCGAATACTGGGACTGGCCGGCTTCGGCCGCATTGCCCGCGCCACCGCTCGCCGGGCACTGGGGTTCGGCATGACGGTGAAGTTCTGTCCGCGCCCGCCCGGTGATCGAGAGGTCTCCGACGACGAGCTCGGTGAGTTCGCGGGTCGCGTCGAGCATGCGTCGTGGGACGAGATCGTCACGACCAGCGATTTTCTGTCCCTGCACGTTCCGCTGTCGGACTCCACCCACCATCTGGTGGACGCCGCAGTGCTCGGGGCGATGAAGCCGTCGGCGATCGTGATCAACACCGCGCGAGGACCGGTGATCGACGAGGCGGCTCTGGTGACCGCGCTTAGCGAGGGGACCGTTGCCGCAGCAGGATTGGACGTTTACGAGCGCGAGCCGGCCCTCGAACCCGGCCTGGCCGATCTGCCCAACACGGTATTGCTCCCACATGTGGGGAGCGCGACGGTGTCGGTGCGTTCGGAGATGGCCCGGCTGTGCGCCACCAACGCAGCTGCGATGGTCGGCGGTTCGATGCCTGCGCATCCGGTGAATCCCGACGCCTGGTCTCACGCAGGGTAGCGGCCGCCGAGGGTCCTCGTGATCTGCTCGGCGTGAGAGATCAGCAGATCCACCCAGTCCTCGCACTGCGACTGCGGCATGCGCAGTGTCGGTCCGCTGATGGTGACGGCACCGACGATGTCCGCGGCCGAATCGAACACCGGTGCGGACAGTCCCGACGCGCCGGTCTCGCGCTCGCCGGTGGTGATCGCATAACCGTCGGCTCTGGTCTGCGCCAACAGGGTTCGCATCGTCTCGGCTTCGGTCACCGTCTGCTCGGTCATCGATTCGAGTTCACGAGACAGGACACGCTCGGCCAGGTCGTCGTCCCAGGCCAGCAGGACGCGGCTGGCCGATCCCGCGCTGAGCGGGATCACCTTGCCGACGTACATGTCCCGGCGCAAGGCGTGGCGGGTCTCGGCGATGGCGACGCACACGCGGTAGTTCTGTTCCGGCCGAAAGAAACACGCGGTCTCGGTCGTCAGATCGCGCATGTCCTTGAGCACGGGGTTGACGACCGACAGCACGTCGAGGTCCTTGGTCGCCGTCGCTGCCCAGTAGGCCATCCGCACTCCGATACGGATCCGATCGCCGCCCCGGTCCAGAAATCCTTGCTGCACAAGGTTGGTGACGAGACGCTGCACCGTCGAGGTGGGCAGGCCGGTGGTCTGTTGGATCTCACCGAGCGTCATCGAGGGGCGGTCGAACGAGAAGGCGTCGAGAATCTCGGTGATCTTGCCCAGCACGAGAAGCGGTTGCTGCTTCGACGCGCTCTCGGTACTCACCCGACCAATCTACTCGTCAGACACGGCCGAGGAGGCGGTTGATCGGCGCTGTCAGGAACAGGAGGAGTAGCGACCACAGGCCCAGCGGTGTGAACGCCAGTCCCAGAGCGGCCAGGATGAGAACCGAGGTGATCGCGCCGTTGCGCATGCCGCCGTGACGCGCTGCGTCGTCGGTGACGATGTTCGGATGCCGGGAGACGATCACGTCGGCCGCGAACATCGAGACGACCGACACTGCGATGGTCGCGACGTACAACGGTGCCGCACTGGCGTCGTACCCGCTCTTCTCGGCGATCAACTTGGTGGGGAACGGCAGGAACACGATCGAGAGCAACCAGACGAAGTTCACCCACATCAAACCCTTGGTGTAGCCGACCAGGGCACGGAACACGCGATGATGGCTCAGCCACTGCGAGAAGATGACCAGAAAGCTGAGTACGAATGCGAACAGCTCGACGCCGTGGTCACGCAGAATATCGACGAATTGTGCGCTTTCGTCCGGTTCGGCCAGTTCCACCAACGGCAGAATGAGCAGTGTCGCGGCAATCGCGACCACGGCGTCGCTGAAGTTGACGAGTCTGTCGAATCCACGTTCGTATTCCATGTCAGCATTGTGCACTTCGGACGAGTAGCGTCCGAACGATGTCCGATCGACGTACTCTCACCACCGGCCGAGTGGTATTTCTCGTGGTTGCTGCGGCGGCCCCGATGGCGGCCATGATCGGCAACGTGCCGCTGGCCCTCATACGCGGCAACGGTGCCGGTCTGCCTGCGGCCTACGCGATCAGTGCCGTTGTGCTGCTGTGCTTCTCGGTGGGTTTCGCGGCGATCAGTCAGCAGGTGTACAGCACCGGAGCCTTCTATACCTACATCGGTCTCGCACTGGGGAAGCCGCCGGGAGTTGCTGCCGCGTATGTCGCAGTTGTCGCGTATACCTCGCTCGCATGTGGACTTTCGGGTGCGTTCGGCTATTTCACTCACCTGGTGTTCGCCGATTCCGGTATCGACATTCCGTGGTACGTCTTCACGGCGGTCGCTGTCGTGATTGTCGCTTTCCTGGGTTTCAGAAATGCCGATCTTTCCGCGAAGGTGTTGGGAACGCTGATGGTTCTCGAATTCGCTTTTCTGACGGTGTTCAACGTCCTGGTGGTGGGTGAGAAGGGAACCGCGGCGATACCACTGGAATCGTTCACTCCCACGCAGGTGTTCTCCGGATCGCTGGGGATAGCGATGATGTTCGCCTTCTCGAGTTTCATCGGTTTCGAGTCGGCCGCCCTCTACGGAGAGGAAACCGAGGACCCCAGACGCAGCATCCCACGCGCGACGTTCATCGCGGTGTCGCTCATCGCGGTCTTCTACGTGCTGACGAGTTGGATCATCGTCGGGGCCGCGGGCGGGGTCGATGCGCCGGTGCTGGCGCATAGCGAACTGGGCAATCTTCTGTTCACGCTGGCGCAGCAGTACGGAGGAACGGTGCTGTACGACGGTACGGCAGTATTGTTGTGCACCAGTGTGCTCGCGTCGTATCTCGCCGTACACAACGCAGCGAGCCGATATCTGTTCGCCCTCGGGCGTGAGCACGTACTTCCGGCGCGGTTGGGCCGAATTCACCCGCATCACTCGAGCCCACACATCGGCAGCATCACCGCCTCACTGGTGGCTGCCGTGGCGCTGGCGGTGTTCGCGGTGACCGGTGCCGACCCGTACCTCATCTACGCCGCCGGGGCCATCGGACTCGGAACTCTGGGGGTGATCGCCCTGCAGGCCGCCGCAGCGCTGTCGGTGGTGGTGTTCTTCATCGGCCACCCCGACCGTTCCGTGTGGCGCACCGCTGTCGCCCCCGGCATCGGCTTCGTCGGTTTCATGACCGGATTGATCCTCGCCGGAACGCATTACAGCGTTCTCACCGGTTCCGATTCTGTGGTCGTCAACGCGATACCCGTGGTGTTGATACTCGCCGCGATCCTCGGTGTCCTGGTGGCTCTGCGCATCAGGAAAGCGGACCCGAAGACCTACGAGGGAATCGCCGCGGCCTACATGCGTCAGTGATCGGCTGTTCTGCGAGCCTCGAGGAGCCTGAGCCAGATTTCGCTGACCGTCGGATACGACGGCACCGCATGCCACAGGTCGTCGATCGAAACCTTGCCGACCACAGCCACAGTGGCTGCGTGGACCAGCTCGGCGACTCCCGGACCGACGAAGGTGGCGCCCACTATCGTGTCGGCGGCGCGGTCGATCACCAGCTGCGCCCGTCCCGAGTAATCGTCCTGCTGCAGAGACGAACCCGCGACGGCGATGTCCTGCGCGACGATCTCGACGTCGATGCCCGCCTCCCTGGCCTTGGCCTCGGTCAGTCCGACGGAGGCCACCTCGAGTGGCGTGAACACCACCTGGGGAATTCGACCGTGATCTGCGATCGCACGGAATCTCTTGCTGTCCAAAGGCTTTCCCTCGGCCCTGGCGGCGATGACGTCGCCGGCCACCCGGCCCTGGTACTTGCCCATGTGCGTCAGCGGAGCTCGTCCGTTGACGTCGCCCACCGCGTAGAGCCACTCGTGGCCGGGAACGTTCAGATGATCGTCGACATCGATGTAGCGCCCCTCCTCGAGTCCGAGGCTCGACAACCCGAGGTCCGCACTCGCCGGAGTACGTCCCGCGGCGACGAGAATCTCGTCGACCGTGATCTCGCTGCCGTCGACGACGAGACCGACCGGGCCACCGTGAATCCGACCGATGCCGGTGTCGGCAGGGTTCTCTCGTGACACGGACTCGAGAGTGGCGTCGAGCATGATGGTGGCACCTCGCGCCGTCAGCGCGTTCGCGACGAGTTCGCCTGCGAACGGTTCGGAAGCGGCGAGCAGCGACGAGCCGCGCACGATCATCGTGACCTTCGCTCCGAGCGAGAGCAACCAGGTGGCCGCTTCCGTCGCGACGACGCCACCGCCGATGACGGCGACGTGGCCGGGGGTCTCGTGAATGTTGGTGGCATCGCGGGAGATCCACGGCCGGGCATCGCGCAGGCCTGGTGTGTTCGGTACCGAGGCAGTGGTTCCGGTGGCGAGGACGACGGCATGCCGGGCGGTGAGCGTGCGCCCGTCGACCTCGACGGTTCTGTCCCCGGTCAGGCGTCCGTGACCGCGCACGACGGAGATCCCTGCTTTCTCCGCCCACGTCATCTGCGACGAATCGTCGAGGCCGTGGGTGAAGGATTCGCGTCGGGCCAGGACGGCGTCGGCATCGAGGGGCTGATCGCCGACCAGTTCCTTGACCCCCGGCATGTTTCGTGCGGTGTCGAGAACCTCGCTGGGGCGCAGCAGCGCCTTGCTCGGCATGCACGCCCAGTACGAGCATTCGCCGCCGAGCAGTTCGTGCTCGACGATCACGACCGTGCGGTCGCTGCCCTGTGTCGCATACTGAGCGGCGTTCTCGCCGACCGGGCCACCGCCGATGACGATGACATCGAATTCCGAGCTTTCTGAGGCCATTGCTCCACAGTGACATAGGCTCGCCGCTTATGGCGACCACTCGAAACAAGATTCTGATCACCGGAGCGAGCTCGGGGCTCGGCGAGGAAATGGCGCGACGGTTTGCAGGCATGGGCCGGGATCTGGCGCTCTGCGCCCGGCGGGTCGAGCGGCTGGACGACCTTCGTGCGGAGCTGATGCACCACAACCCGAACATCACCGTGGTGGTCCGAGCACTCGACGTCACCGATCACGACGCGGTGGGTGAGGTGTTCGGAAAACTGCGAGACGAATTGGGCGGCCTCGATCGAGTGATCGTCAACGCAGGTCTCGGCAAGGGCGCGAAGATCGGAACCGGCCGCGCCGACGCCAACCTGCAGACCGCGCACACGAACTTCATCGGAGCGCTGTCGCAGGCCGAGGCCGCACTGTCGATCTTCCGTGAGCAGAAACGCGGGCACCTGGTGTTCGTCTCGTCCATCAGCGCCGACCGGGGACTACCGGGGGCCAAGGCGACCTACTCGGCCAGCAAAGCGGCAGTGGCGTCGTTGGGTGAATCGTTGGCCACGGAACTGTCGCGAACCGACATCACCGTCACCACCCTGCTACCCGGGTTCATCGCCACCGACATGTCCGCCAATGCGGGCGACAGTGCCGCTCTCACAGCCACTCTGGACGAGGGGGTGTCGGCGATGGTCGACGCCATCGAGAGCGAGACCCGCCGCGCCGCGCTACCCGGACTCAAGTGGCGGGGCATCGACGCGGCGCTGAGGTTCCTGCCGAATGTGCTGACGGATCGATTGGTGTAGCTCCAGGGCCGGGGGTTACTGCAGGTACCCCTCGACCTGGTCGATGCTGTTGGCGGTTGCGGTGTCGGGGTTCTGGCCTGCGTCGATGCGCGCCCGGCGCTGGCGGAGCAGGTCCCAGCACTGGTCGAGGGCGTGCTCGAGGGATGCCAGTTGAGCCTTCTCGGTGTCCGGGTCGATATCGCCCGACTGGGTCTCGGTGCGAAGTTTGTGCTCGGTGGCGATGAGCTGCTGGATCTTGGTGTGGATATCGTGCTCGTTCATGGCGACAACGCTAGACCTACCAGGGTTCGGCGGCCAGGTTCCGTGTCGCCAGGGCTCGATGTACGGCCGCGGTGAGCTCGGCGGTCGATCCCGCCAGGGCGTTGTCGGTGCACACGAGCGAGAGTGTGTAGTTGTCGTCCAGTCGGGAGAGGTAGGTCGACATCCTGATCGTCGACAGCGCGCCCGACGGGTTCGGATGGATCGCGCGGGTCGCGAGTCCGCACGATCGGTGGGAGCCGAGTGCGGTGATGCCGTCGGGAATGTCGCCGATGTTGGAGCACAACACTTCTCCGCGGCCCGGGGTCGACGTCAGCTTCGCGGCGAGACGGTGGGGGAGCAGCTGGACGATCTCGGGTGGATAGCCTGCCGGGGCCCCGACAGGTTTGCCGAACGCCGCCTTGCACGCTGCTCGGATGGCCGCGGGCGAGTCGTCTCCACGGACGGCGACGGTGGCCATGCCGATGGCGTTCGCATCACCGGACCCGGTGCGAAAAGGAATGTCGACGGTCACCGCGGGTGACCCGAGTTCGCTCATCGTGGCGGCGACGATGGAGACGAACAGCGAATTGGCCGATCCACCGACGCGTCGCGCAGTCGAATCCCATTGCGCAGCATCGATATCCACGATCACCGACTGCATCCCGTGCGCGTGGTGTGGCGCGATACCGCCGGGGTCGCCGGTGGTGAACGCCCGCAGTTCGGCTCGGGCCTTCCTGCTGACCCACAATCTGGCCGTCGCCGCGATGGATCGCAGGGCAACGGTGACGATCATCGAGATCGCGTCCTTCGCATCCGAGCCCGGATGCAGCGCAGGCGCGGGTGCCGATCCGGAGAAGGCGCGAGCGGCAGAGTCGATCAGTTCCCTGGCATCGGCCAGCGCGTGCGAACACACCAGAGACAGCACGGTGCCGCCGTGTGCAACGGGCGCGGCCGTCAACCGCCAGCCGGGCCCGTACTGCGGGTCGAGTCGAACGTCTGCCTGCGTATCGGCCCATCCGATGATGTCGTCGACCGGGTCGGTGGCGTAGACGAGCGGAAGCGTCGCGGACGAGATGTCCCATCGAAGCCGTGCTCCGGGTATGCGGGGCTTGCCGACTCGACGGCCGAGCTGCCCGACGGCCAGCTCGTCGTGGATCCTGTCGAGTTCTGCTCGGCTCACCGTCTCGGTGGTGCGCCAGATGCCTTGGAGTGCAATGGGAATTCCGTAGCCGCGGTGGGTCCGGAGAAAGATCTCGTCGATCACCGACAGGCGGGTCGATTTCACGGGCTCGCGGTGCCGTGCCGTCCCGCCCCCGAAGCGAACCTGCTCGCGCCGCTGAGCGCGTCGGCGTTGATCGAGATGGCACCGTGTCGAAATTCGTTCCTCAAAGCGGTCTCCTCGTCGAGACCGTCCTGTTCGAGCAGGGACAGTCGATCCTCTCGCATGCACGTCTGCGGCAGCAGGGCGAGTTGAGCAGCCAACGCCTCCGCTTCCGACCGGGCTCGACCCACCGGAACCCTTCTGGTGATCAGACCGATGTTCAACGCTTCCTCGGAGTCGACAGCGCGACCGGTGAGGATCATGTCCATCGCTCGGCCCGTGCCCACGATGCGCGGCAATCGCACTGTGCCGCCGTCGATCAACGGAACTCCCCAGCGTCGGCAGAAGACGCCGAACGTGGCGTCGTCCTCGGCGATGCGGAGGTCGCACCACAGCGCGAGTTCCAGTCCGCCCGCGACGGCGTATCCCGACACGGCGGCGATGACGGGCTTGGACAACCGCATTCGTGTCGGGCCCATCGGGCCGTCCCCGTGTTCGGTGGCGTGATTCGAGCGTGGAGTGCCCAGCGCTTTCAGGTCGGCTCCCGAGCAGAACGTGCCGCCCTCGCCCCACAGCACTGCCACCGAGGCTGATTCGTCGGCGTCGAACTCCTCGAACGCCTGGATCAACTCCTGGGCGGTGGGGCCGTCGACGGCGTTGCGTGCCTCGGGGCGTGACAGGACGATGGTGGTGACGGGGCCTGATCGCTCGATCCGTACCGACATGTCAGTGAACGTTACTCGAGTTCTCTTGCGTGAAGCAATGAATCAGTGCTTCAATCCTTGCGTGCCGTATCGACGAACCCCAGCAGTGCAGGCCAGGCTCGACGCCGGTCGCGACAAGCTGTTCGCCGCCGCCATCGAGATCCTCTCGACGCAGGGATATGCAGGCCTGTCGGTGGCCTCGGTCGCCGCGGCAGCAGGAGTGTCCTCGGGCAGCGTCTACACCCATTTCGAGGGAAAAGCAGATCTGGTGGTCGCGATCTTTCGCGAGGTCTGCAGTCGGGAGGTCGCCGCGGTGGTCACCGCGTGCGAGCACGGCAGCGCCGTCGAGCGAGTGACCGCAGTGGTGCAGACCTTCGCCGGACGCGCCCTGAAGAACCGGACGATGGCGTACGCCCTGCTGGCCGAACCGGTCGACCCGGCCGTGGACGCCGAGCGTCTGGTGTTCCGGCAGAAGTTCACCGACGCCTTCGCCGACGCGATCGTGGCGGGCATCGACGCCGGAGAGATCCCCGAGCAGGACGCGGCCATCTCGGCAGCAGCGCTGGTCGGTGCCGTCGGCGAAGTGATGGTCGGCCCGTTGTCCTCGCACGAATCGGTGGATCCAGTACCCAGTCTCGTCGCATTGTCGTTGCGCGCGTTAGGAGTTCGAGATGGACACGCATGAGGTATTCAACCAGGCCATCGACCTGACGCCCTACGACACCTCCGCGGACCCGTCGTTGCTCGACGGCGTGACGAGGGCAGGTGCAGGCTGGGCACTCGACGAGGTCGGCCGGCTGGGGGCGCTCGCCGGTGGTGTGCAAGCCCAGGAGTGGGGCAGGCTCGCCAACGAGAACCCGCCGGTGCTGAGAACCCACGATCGCTACGGGCACCGAATCGACGAGGTCGAATTCCACCCGCACTGGCACGATCTGATGACCGTTGCCGTCGAGCACGGACTGCACGCCACCCCATGGACCGACGACCGCGTCGGTGCACACGTCGCCCGTGCCGCCAAGTTCTACGTCTGGGGCCAGGCCGAGGCCGGGCACATGTGCCCCATTTCGATGACCTACGCCGTCGTTCCGGCGTTGCGGCACAACCCCTCTCTGGCTGCACAGTACGAACCTCTGCTGGCGTCGCGGGAATACGACTTCGGTCTGCGGACCCCGGCCGAGAAGCGTGGACTGATCGCGGGCATGTCCATGACGGAGAAGCAGGGCGGCTCGGACGTTCGCGCGAACACCACCACGGCCACCCCGTCGTCGGACGGCACCTATTCGATCGTCGGTCACAAGTGGTTCACCTCCGCGCCGATGTCGGACATGTTCCTCACCCTCGCGCAGGCACCCGGCGGACTCTCGTGCTTCATGCTGCCGCGCGTACTGCCCGACGGCACCCGCAACCGAATGATGCTGCAGCGCTTGAAGGACAAGCTGGGCAACAAGTCGAACGCATCCGGGGAGCTCGAATACCACGGGGCCACCGGCTGGCTCGTCGGCGAAGAGGGGCGCGGGGTCCGCACCATCATCGAGATGGTCAACATGACCAGGTTGGACTGCGTCATCGGGTCGGCGGCCGGAATTCGCAACGCCACGGTGCGCGCAGTCCATCACGCGCGTCATCGGGCTGCGTTCGGGGCGGCACTCGTCGATCAGCCGCTGATGCGAAACGTCCTGGCGGACCTGACCGTCGAATCCGAGGCCGCCACCGCCGCCATGATCCGCCTGGCTCAGGCCACCGACGGCTCGGCCCGCGGCGACGAGCAGGAGAGCGCACTGCGCCGAATCGCGTTGGCCGTCACCAAGTACTGGGTGTGCAAACGAGCTCCCGCCCACGCCGCCGAGGCCCTCGAATGTCTCGGTGGCAATGGCTACGTCGAGGAATCGGGAATGCCTCGGCTGTTCCGCGAATCGCCGCTGATGTCGATCTGGGAAGGATCGGGCAACGTCGCCGCACTCGATTCCCTGCGGGCACTGGCTCGTCAACCCGACAGTGTCGAGGCGTTCTTCGGTGAGATCGGCCAGGCGGCGGGCGTGGATTCTCGCCTGGACGACGCCATCGCGCGGGTCGGCAAAGAACTCTCCGACACCTCCGACATGGAATACCGGGCCAGGCGAGTCGTCGAACTGATGGCACTGACCTTTCAGGGCGCGCAACTGGTGATGCACGGGGATTCCGCTGTCGCCGACGCCTTCTGCGCCAGTCGACTCGACCGAGACTGGGGCATCGCCTTCGGCACCCTCCCGACAGGAGTCGATACGGCGGCGGTGTTGGCTCGGGTGTGATGCTGGGGATTCGCTCTAAGGGGGATCGGCTCCCCACATTCGGAAATGTGACGCTGATCGGAGTCGGTTATCCGAAACTGGGGAGCTGATTGGGCACCAGCCGCTGGTCTCCGAACCACCCGGCCGGCGTAGGAAGGCCTGCCGCGCGGGCGAAGGCCTGCTCGAAGCGGCAAAGTAGTGTCCGAGGATCGTCCAGGTCCCGCCAATTCCACCGCACGATCACCCACCCCAACTCGCGGAGACGGTCCTCTCGATACTTTTCGTCGAGCAGTACCCGCTTGGAGTCGTACTTCGATTCGCCGTCGAACTCACCGATCACGTTGAACTCCCAGAACAGAAAGTCGACCCGTCCGACGAAGCGGCCCGCACCGTCGTACACCCATTGATTGAGCAGCGGAGTCGGCAGGGGAAGCGTCTCGAAGAGCACCCGACTTCGAGATTCGCCGACGCTCTCGCTGCGCCCGCTCATCAGTGACACCGCTCGTCGGGCGGCGGAGATACCGGTGCGGAACCGTGCCGACTCCACCGCCGTCGACAGTGCGTCGGAATCGGTGTGGCCGGACCTCAGCGCGCTGTCGCCTACACACACGGACCGCTCGACGGTCGTAGTGCGTGCGATGTCGACGATGGTGCGGGCTGCCGTGGTGACCGGAAAGCCGTTGACAGTCGTCCGTTCGGTGGGTTCCAGCGTGGTGCCGTGGAGAATTCGGAGCGGGCGACGCTTGCTGGCGTAGTCGAGTCCGTGCGTCATGTGCACCCTGTCCAGCGGTAGCTGCCAGATGTCCATGCCCCAGGCGATGGCCGCCGAGACGTGGCTGAGCACGTGGTCCGCGGGCGCGGATGTCAGGTAAGACCGCGCCAGCAAGGAATGTCTTTCGGTCGGACTCGCTGATTGCAGAACCGCATTCGGCACGTAGAACCCCGGCCTCAGAACCGACAGTTCACCGGTGCGGCGCAGTCTTCGCAGGTCGTCGTCGGTCAAGCCGAACGCGAGCGCTTCGGCTCGGGTGAACAGATCCGTCTGGGGTAATTCCATGACTGCTTGGACGCGCCGGGTGTCGAAACGGATCCATCAGCAACGGAAAAGCTCCCCACTTTTGAATATCCGCCTCCGATCGGCGTCGGATATCCAAAAGTGGGGAGCTGATTCGCGGCGGAGTGGCCCTCAGGCCGAACGACCCCGCTGTGATCGGTACCAGCGCACCAGTGCATCGGTGGATGAATCCGATTGTGCGGCAGGAGCTTCGGCGTCGGTGAGGACCGGCGTCAATTCGAGGGCCTGGGTCTTGCCGAGTTCGACGCCCCACTGGTCGTAGGAATCGACTCCCCAGACGACGCCTTCGACGAAGACCTGGTGTTCGTACAGGGCGATCAACTGGCCGACCACCGACGGCGTGAGCTTGGGGGCGAGGATCGAGGTGGACGGGCGGTTGCCGGGCATCACCTTGTGCGGCACCACATCTGCCGGGGTGTCCTCGGCGGCGATCTCCTCGGCGGTCTTGCCGAAGGCGAGCACCTTGGTTTGCGCGAAGAAGTTGCTCATCAGCAGATCGTGCATCGATCCGGTGCCGTCGCGGGTGGGCAGATCGTCGGTGGGTTCGGCGAATCCGATGAAGTCCGCGGGCACCAAACGTGTTCCCTGATGCAGCAATTGGTAGAAGGCATGCTGGCCGTTGGTGCCCGGCTCGCCCCAGAAGATCTCGCCGGTCGGCGTGGTGACGGGGGAGCCGTCGGCCTTGACGGACTTGCCGTTGGACTCCATGGTCAGCTGCTGCAGGTATGCCGCGAAACGGGAGAGATCATTCGAATACGGCAGCACCGCACGGGTTTCCGCGCCGAAGAAGGAGCTATACCACAGGCCGACGAGTCCGAGCAGAACCGGCGCGTTCTCGGCCAGCGGTGTGCTGCGGAAGTGCTCGTCGATCGCATGGAAGCCGTCGAGGAATTCCCCGAACGCCTCTTTGCCCACAACGGCCATGACCGACAACCCGATTGCCGAATCGACCGAATAGCGTCCGCCGACCCAATCCCAGAAGCCGAACATGTTGGCGGTGTCGATTCCGAAGTCCGCGACCCGCTCGGCGTTGGTGGACACGGCGACGAAGTGCTTGGCGACGGCGTCCTCTCCGAGAGCGTCGACGAGCCAGCGCCTGGCCGCGGTGGCGTTCGTCAGCGTCTCGAGGGTGGAGAACGTCTTGGACGCGATGATGAACAGTGTCGACGCCGGATCGAGTCCGTCGAGCGCGCCGACGAGATCCGCGGGGTCGACGTTGGAGACGAACTTCGCGGAAATGCCCGCGTCGGCGTAGTGCCGAAGCGCTTTGTAGACCATGACCGGTCCGAGATCGGATCCGCCGATGCCGATGTTGACGACGGTGGAGATCTTCTCGCCGGTGGCACCGACCCACTCGCCCGACCGCACCCGGTCGGTGAATTCGCCCATGGCCGTGAGGACTTCGTGTACGTCGGCGACGACATCCTGACCGTCGACGGTCAACGACGCGTCGGCGGGCAGACGCAGTGCGGTGTGCAGTACGGCACGATCCTCGGAAGTGTTGATGTGCTCGCCCGCGAACATCGCGTCGCGCTTGCCTTCGACGTCGGCGGTGCGGGCCAGTTCGACCAGTAATTCGACCGTCTCACGAGTGATGCGGTGCTTGCTGTAGTCGATGTGCAGGTCCGCCGCGTCGAGAGTGAACGTGTGCGCTCGATCGGCGTCCTCGGCGAACAGTTGTCGAAGGTGAGTTTCGGCGATCGCGGAATGGTGATCGGTCAGCTTCTGCCAGGCATCCGTGCCGGTGATATCGACGCTCATACGAACCAACAGTAATCCCGTGCCCAGTCGCGCGCGCGTCGTTCTCGTTTGCGCCGGGCGCTGCGGAGGCATCATGGACGGTATGGACCAACGTGCATTGATCGAATCGATTCCGGCAAAACTGTGGATCGGCGGCAAGGCCGTCGACGCCGAAGGAGGTAAGACGTTCCCGGTGAACGATCCGGCCACCGGGCGGCCCCTGACGGAGGTGGCCGACGCCTCGCCCGCGGACGCGATGAAAGCGCTCGACGCAGCTGCGGCGGCGCAGAAGAGCTGGGCGGCAACACCTGCCCGCGAGCGCAGTGAAATTCTGCGAGCGGCGTTCGAGAAGGTCACCGAACGTGCCGACGACATCGCGCTGCTGATGACCCTGGAGATGGGTAAGGCCCTCGCCGAATCCAAGGCCGAGGTGAAGTACGGTGCCGAGTTCTTCCGTTGGTTCGCCGAGGAAGCAGTCCGCATCAACGGTCGCTACACCCCGGCCCCGGCGGGCAATGGACGCATCCTCGTCACCAAGGCTCCGGTGGGGCCGGTACTGGCGATCACTCCGTGGAACTTCCCGTTGGCGATGGGCACCAGAAAGATCGGGCCCGCTCTGGCCGCCGGCTGCACCATCGTCGTCAAGCCGGCTCGTGAGACCCCGCTGACGATGCTGCTGCTCGCTCAGATCTTCGACGAGGTCGGCCTGCCCGAAGGTGTGCTCTCGGTGCTGACGACGTCGAAGTCCGGCGACGTCACCGGACCCCTCATCGAGGATCCGCGGATGCGCAAACTCACCTTCACCGGTTCGACGGGCGTCGGCAAGTCTCTAGTCCAGAAGTCCGCGACTCGGCTGCTGCGCACCTCGATGGAGCTCGGTGGCAACGCACCGTTCGTGGTGTTCGACGACGCGAACATCGACGACGCGGTGGACGGCGCAATGCTCGCCAAGATGCGCAACGGCGGCGAGGCCTGCACTGCGGCGAACCGTCTGCACGTGCACAACAGCGTGCGCGAGGAGTTCACCACCAAGCTCGTGGCGAAGATGGCCGAGATGAAGCTCGGCCCCGGCGTCGACCCCGATACGAAACTCGGACCGCTCATCAATGCCGACCAACTCGAAACCGTGCAGGAACTCGTCGACGACGCGGTGGCCAAGGGTGCGACGGTGGAACTCGGGGGCACTGCGCCGGGCGGCGACGGCTACTTCTACCCGGCGACCGTTCTCACCGACGTGCCTGCCGAGGCGAGAATCCTGAAGGAAGAGGTGTTCGGGCCGGTGGCTCCGATCGTCGGCTTCGACACCGAGCAGGAAGGCATCGACGCTGCGAACAACACCGAGTACGGCCTGGCGTCGTACATCTACACCGAGAATCTCGATCGTGCGCTACGGGTGGCCGACGCCATCGACAGTGGCATGGTGGGCGTCAACCGCGGAGTGATCTCGGACGCGGCTGCGCCGTTCGGTGGGGTGAAGGAGTCGGGATTCGGCCGTGAAGGCGGATCGGAGGGAATCGAGGAGTACCTCGAGACCAAGTACATCGCTCTGAAGTGAACGAACGCAGGTCGGGTGCGCACGCGGCGCGCCCGACCTGGGGGAATCAGTGGCCGAGACGACCGCGGCCGAGGCGGAGCAGGAGCATGGCCAGCGTGTGGCCCTCCTGGCCCAGGCTGCTGAAACGCTCGAGAACCTTCATCTCACGGCTGTGCACCAGGCGCGGTCCACCGGAAGCCATGCGGGTGCGTCCGATTATCTGCGAGACCTCGGATCGACGTCGAACCGCGGCGAGAATCTCGGCATCGAGGCGGTCGATTTCCTGGCGCAGGTCGTTGATCTCGGCTTCGCTGGTGGGCAATGCGGTCTCTGAGTCGATCTTCGTCGTCATGGCCATCGTCTCTCCTCGGGTCACATCTTGGATCGTTGCGTCGTCCGTCACCGTTACGCCTTTCGTATTCGGAACTGCATCGCCAATCGTTCGGTTTCCGTCCGGAACCGGGGGCGTTGCGTCTATCGACAGGCTCCTGCACGCGTGGCCGAACAGCGGCCGACCCGATGCAAGCGATGACGTACGGTTTTTTCGATCACCGATCCAGTGTGCCACGGGTCAACCCTCCTGAAAAGTCGTCGGTTCGGCCGACGACCACGGGATGTGGGTTTGTCGGTACGCGCCGGTAACCTGACCAGACGATGAACACATTCCTCCAGGGCCTCCAATCCCGACAGAACACCTCGTCCGACACACTGCTGGAAGGGCTCAATCCTCAGCAGCGTGAGGCCGTTGTGCACACCGGATCTCCGCTGCTCATCGTGGCCGGAGCCGGGTCGGGCAAGACGGCGGTACTGACGCGTCGCATCGCGTACCTGCTCGCCGAGCGTGGAGTGTCACCCGGCCAGGTTCTGGCCATCACGTTCACCAACAAGGCCGCTGCCGAGATGCGTGAGCGAGTCGCCGGACTCGTGGGGCCTCGAGCGAACGCCATGTGGGTATCGACGTTCCACTCGAGTTGTGTGCGGATTCTGCGCGCGCAGGCTGCGTTGCTGCCCGGTCTGAACTCGAACTTCTCCATCTACGACGCGGACGACTCTCGGCGGCTGCTGACGATGATCTCCAAGGATCTGCAGATCGACACCAAGAAGTTCTCGGCGCGGCTGCTCTCGACGGCGATCTCGAATCTGAAGAACGAGTTGATCGGCCCCGACAAGGCGGCGGAGGACGCCGACGGCGATCCCGCCGAGCTCCCGCGGCTGGTGGCCAAGGTCTACGGCATCTACCAGCAGCGGCTGCGGGCGGCCAACGCCATGGACTTCGACGACCTCATCGGCGAAACGGTGGGCATTCTGCAGGCCTTCCCCCAGGTGGCCCAGTACTACCGACGCCGGTTCCGACACGTTCTGGTCGACGAGTATCAGGACACCAACCACGCCCAGTACATGTTGGTTCGTGAACTGGTCGGCACCCCCGACGCCGACGGCGCACTCGAGGGCACCGTTGCACCGGGCGAGCTGTGTGTTGTGGGTGACGCGGATCAGTCCATCTATGCATTCCGTGGTGCCACGATCCGCAACATCGAGGAATTCGAGCGCGACTATCCCGACGCTCGCACCATCCTGCTCGAGCAGAACTACCGGTCGACGCAGAACATCCTCTCGGCCGCCAACGCGGTGATCTCGCGCAACATCGGCCGACGCGAGAAGAAGCTGTGGACCGACACCGGCGAGGGCGAGTTGATCGTCGGTTACGTCGCCGACAACGAGCACGACGAGGCGTCGTTCGTTGCCTCGGAGATCGACCGACTCGTCGACGGCGGAGACGTGCGCTTCGACGAGGTGGCGGTCTTCTACCGAACCAACAACTCCTCGCGTGCGCTCGAAGAGATCTTCATCCGACTCGGTCTGCCGTACAAGGTCGTCGGTGGTGTTCGGTTCTACGAGCGCAAGGAAGTCCGTGACCTCGTCGCGTACCTGCGCGTGCTCTCCAACGAGGACGACACCGTCAGCATGCGGCGCATCCTCAACACTCCGCGCCGGGGGATCGGCGATCGCGCCGAGGCCTGTGTCGCCGTGCACGCCGAGCAGCGCGACATCAGCTTCTCGCGCGCTCTGCACGACGCGGCCGCAGGCAAGGTGGCTCTGCTCAACTCGCGTCAGCAGAAGTTGATCGCGCAGTTCATGGAGTTGCTCGACGAACTCCGTGCAGTGCTCACCGCGACCGACGGGGACGGCAACGACATCGCAGACATCGGCGATGTCGTCGAAGCCGTTCTCGACCGCACCGGCTACCGTGCCGAGCTCGAAGCCAGCAGTGACCCGCAGGACGGTGCGCGCCTCGACAACCTCAACGAACTGGTCAGCGTTGCAAGAGAATTCACTTCCGAGGCGCGCAATCAGGCCGCGGTGGCGGCGGAGGCGCTCGAAACCGGGGACGACGAGAGCGGCGACGAGGACGGTGGCGTCGACGGGTTGGCCGAGCCGGGGTCGCTCGCGGCGTTCCTCGAACGGGTCTCACTGGTGGCCGACACCGATCAGATCCCCGATTCGGGCACCGGCGTCGTGACGCTGATGACGCTGCACACCGCGAAGGGTCTGGAGTTTCCGGTCGTCTTCGTGACCGGTTGGGAGGACGGCCAGTTCCCGCACATGCGGGCGCTCGGCGATCCCAACGAACTGTCCGAGGAACGACGCCTGGCGTACGTGGGCATCACCCGTGCGCGACAGCGGCTCTACCTCACGCGCGCGATCATGCGCTCGGCATGGGGCCAGCCCATCGCCAACCCGGAATCGCGCTTCCTGCAAGAAGTTCCGCAGCACCTGATCGACTGGCGACGAGAGGATCCGGGCACCGGGGGAGGCCGAGCCATCGGCGGCGGCAGATCCGGAGGTTACGGCTCGGGTGGCGGATACGGATCGAACAGTTACGGCTCGGGCGGGTACGGCGGATCGTCGAATCGCGGGCAGAGTTCGACTCCCAGTTTCGGTGCCGCCAAGGGCCGCAACTCCAATCTGGTTCTCGCTGTGGGCGATCGAGTCAGCCACGACAAGTACGGCCTGGGCACGGTGCTGGAATCGACCGGTGCCGGAGTCAAGGCGATGGTGTTGATCGACTTCGGTTCCGCCGGCCGCGTGAAGATGATGCTCATCGGCGGCGTCCCTATGACCAAGCTCTGAGTTTTTCAGCGCACGAAAAAGCCGGGCCCTGCGAAAGCGGGGTCCGGCTTGTTGTGCGACGAGCGAGAATTCAGTCCATCTCGGGGCCGAGGGAGATGCCTCGGGAAGCGAGCCACGGAAGCGGGTCGATCTTGACCTCGCCCGGAAGGTGGACCTCGAAGTGCAGGTGCGGTCCGGTGGAGAAGCCGCGGTTGCCCATGGTCGCGATCTGATCGCCTGCCATGACGTCCTGGCCGACAGTGACGGTCGAGGTGTCGATGTGGCCGTAGACGGTGATCGTGCCGTCGGCGTGCTGAATGCGAACCCACATGCCGAAGCCTGCGGCCGGACCGGAGTCGATCACCTTGCCGTCGGCGACGGCGTAGATCGGAGTTCCGATGGCATTGGCGACGTCGACGCCGGCGTGAAGTACGCCCCAGCGGGTGCCGAAGTTGGAGGTGTAGGTGCCCTGCGCGGGAAGTGCGAACAGGGGCCTGCGGGCAGCGGCTTCGCGTGCGGCACGCTCCTCGCTGAAGCGCTGGCCCTTGGCGAGCAGGTCGTTGAACTGGCTCAGATCCACCGGTGCAGCGATGCTGAGGATCTGCGGTGCTTCCGACGGCGTCGCGCTGGACGAGTCGGCTTCGATCTCGGTGGTCTGCGGCGTGGTGGTGGCCGCGACTGCTGCGGCGGCGGGTGCTTCACCTGCGGCGAGGGCGTACTCGGAGGTGGCGACTGCGGCGGGTGAGTCGTCGTTGACTACGGCTTGGCCTGCTGCGACTACCGCACCTGCGGCGACTGCGAGAACGGCAGCTCGGCCCTTGAGTGCGGTGGGAGGAAGGGGGATACGGTGTGCGCCTCCGCGACGGGCCACGGGGGTGGCGTCTGCGGTGGTGGCGTACGAGGTGACGACGGTCGGAGACTCGTCGGCTGCGATGTACGGGGTCTCGACGAACTCGGCCTCGGCGTACCGGTACGCGGGGTAGGAGTACGCGTCGTACGCGCTGTTGTCCTCGGCAGGTTCGGAGATGGGCTCGTAGCTGTAGACCGTGGTCGCGTCGTCGGCCGTGGGTCGAGAGAACCGGCTGGAAGTGAAGGACGCACGGTGTTGCTGCAAGACCTACAACCTCCGTTATCCGTGACCTGGCCGTTACTGAAAGACTCGGCAGACGGTAACGAAATGATTGCGGGGCGCGCAAGTTATCAGCCGAAACCGGCAGCATATGTGAGATGGCTCACAAGTCGACCAGCGGTTATGTCGTGACGGGCCACATTCGTAATCGGACACGAGAACCCGTGGACGGCACACGGCGACAGTAACGGTTCTCGCACCGATCGAGCCGATACCGTGATCCGAGTGCCGACTCCCACCTTCGACGACTCGTCCGCCCGCGGCTCCGAGCGAGCGGAACCGCAACGGATCCGACCTCAGGACGGAGAGTTCGGCCGAGCGGACGATCCGTCGCCCACCCCGCGCGGCGCGCTTGCCGTCGTACTCGCTCTGATCGCTGCGATTGCCACGGTCGCGGCCCAACTGATCGGCGTCGTCCGCAGCGCCGACGGGTCGCCGGTGGGTGACGGGGCAGTAGTGGCCGCGATCCTGGCCGGTGCCGTCCCCGTTCTCGTGGTGATCGGAGCCGCGGTGGGCCTTGCGGGCAAACGCGTCGAGCTTGCGGCGGCCCTGCTGGCCGGATACGGCGCGGTGGCACTCGGATTCACACTGCTCGACGTTGCTCTGTTGTCCGATCCCATCGACGCGAATCGGCTCGAGCTCTTCCGCCCGCTGAGCGCCGCGATGCTCGACGCCACCCCGGGTGCCTATGTTCTGCTCGTCGGTCACGCTGTGTCGGTTCTGGCGGGTGTTGCGGGGTGGTCCGCAGTGCATCGCGCCGGGCTCGGTGACGGGTACGGCCACTCGGTGTATTCCGAACACGTGGGACGGGCGGCGGCGGGGCGCGTCGGGCCGATGCTCGCCGGGCTGCTCGGCGCGTTCGGTGTGCTTGCGGCCGTTGCAGCGTTCGCCTCGCTGTACCGCTCGTCCGATCCGGTCGTGATCGTGACGGCAGTGGTGGAGTCGCCGGTGTTCGTCGCGGTGGGCTCCGCAGTTGTCGGTATCGCGGCACTCGTGGTGGCCGCATCGGCGTTGGCCGCACTCTCGCCGCAGGTGGCGTCGGGCGCATCCGTCGGAGCCGGGCTCGGAGTGCTCGGATTCGCCGGGGTCGGCCTGCTCGCGGGCCTCGGTACCGGTGACCGGGTGGATGCCGGACTCGGTGCATATCTGGGGACGGTCGCAGGGCTCGGACTGCTGATCTGTGGCGCACTGCTCGCGCCCGTCGCCGCGGCGCGTGACCGTCGAGCACTGGAGAGAGCACAGCAGCGCGAGACGGGTTCGCGCGGTGTCCGCGGTGTCTCCGGTCCCGGAACGACGCGGTGGCACGCCGCAGCCGGGACCGCAGGAGTGCTCTCCGGTGTGCTGTTCGTTCTCGGATCGTTGCTGCCGATTCTGGAGACCGACTCGGGAATCGCCGCGCCACAGATATTGGCCACTCGCGTGGTGTTGGTCGCCGGGTTCGTGATGATTCTGGGTTCGGTGCCGCTGCTGTTCTCCGAGTTCGCCTCGACCGCGCGACCGTTCGTGTCGATGTTCTGGCTCGGCGCGGTTGCCGCTGCGGCGGCGGTACTCCAGTCGGTGGTGCTCGCCGAGGACGTGGAGGGTGTGAGCACCGGCGTCGGCGCGCTGGGGATCATCGCAGGCGTCGTTGCCGCGGCTGCCGCCGGAGTGCTGGCTCTGTTCGCCGGATCTGCCGAGCGCGACGATGTCGACACGTCCCAGGACTCCGCGACCGATGGTGTGGTGCTCGGTACCGGATCGATCGGAGCCGTACTTCTGGCGGTGGGACTGGCGCTGCCCCTGTATCGCGGCAGCGACCTGACGGCCGCGACCGTCACCGAATTTCCGTGGGGCTGGGATACCTGGGGGCAGATCCTGCTCGCCGTCGGAGTGATCGTCGCTGCCGTCGTTGCTGCGCGTGCCAGGTCCGCTCGCGGTGCCGTCCTGCTCGCTGCCGCAGCCGTCGCGGGCATCGTGCATCTGTCGTCGTGGCCGCTGACATCCGCGCGCGCCACCGATCCCGAGATGGGACCCGGCGTGCTGCCGTCGGTGGCGGGAATCCTCGTTCTCGCTGTCGCGGCGGCACTTTCGGCCCGCCGCGCAGATCGGTGACGCCCGTTTCAACGAGCCGGCAGCGGTGAGATAGGCCACATAGCATGCATGCGCCCGATACGCCGTCGAGGCACCTGGATAAAGTCCATGCTCAGACCCGCTCACACCCGACGGAGCGGGCGTCAACGTAGACGAGACGGTGAGCTGATGGATCTCTTCGAATACCAGGCGAAGGAATTGTTCGCCAAGCATGGCGTACCCACCTCCGCAGGCCGTGTTACCGACACGGTCGCCGGAGCAACAGAGATTGCCGAAGAAATCGGCAAGCCAGTAATGGTCAAGGCACAGGTCAAGGTCGGCGGCCGCGGCAAGGCCGGCGGCGTCAAGTACTCCAAGGACGTCGCAGCAGCCACCGAGAACGCAGAAGCGATTCTCGGACTCGACATCAAGGGCCATGTCGTCAAGAAGCTTCTCGTTGCAGAAGCGTCCGACATCGCCGAGGAGTACTACATCTCCTTCCTGCTCGATCGCACCAACCGCACCTACCTCGCCATGTGTTCGGTCGAGGGTGGCGTCGAAATCGAGGTGACGGCGGAGGAGAACCCCGACGCACTCGCACGTATCCCGGTCGATGCCGTCAAGGGCGTCGACCTCGCTTTTGCTCGTGAAATCGCCGAAAAGGGCAAGCTTCCCGCCGAGGTGCTCGACGCCGCTGCGGTGACCATCCAGAAGCTGTGGGAGGTCTTCATCAACGAAGACGCTCTCCTGGTCGAGGTCAACCCGCTGGTTCGCACCCCGGACGATCAGATCCTCGCCCTCGACGGCAAGGTGACGCTCGACGCCAACGCAGACTTCCGTCAGGCCGGCCACGCCGAGTTCGAGGACAAGGACGCAGCCGATCCCCTCGAGGCCAAGGCCAAGGAGAACGACCTCAACTACGTCAAGCTCGACGGACAGGTCGGCATCATCGGAAACGGTGCCGGACTGGTCATGTCGACCCTCGACGTCGTCGCATACGCGGGCGAGGCACACGGCGGCGTCAAGCCCGCCAACTTCCTCGACATCGGCGGCGGCGCATCGGCCGAGGTCATGGCCGCAGGCCTCGACGTCATCCTCGGTGACGAGCAGGTCAAGAGCGTGTTCGTCAACGTCTTCGGCGGCATCACCGCGTGCGACGCAGTGGCCAACGGCATCGTCGGCGCGCTGAAGAAGCTGGGCGACGACGCCAACAAGCCGCTGGTCGTCCGTCTCGACGGCAACAAGGTCGAAGAGGGCCGCAAGATTCTCGCCGACGCCGCGCACCCTCTGGTGACGCTCGCCGGAACCATGGACGAGGGCGCCGACAAGGCCGCCGAGCTGGCAGCGAAGTAGAGGAAACAATGTCTATCTTTCTGAACAAGGACAACAAGGTCATCGTCCAGGGCATCACCGGCGGCGAAGGCACCAAGCACACCGCCCTGATGCTCAAGGCAGGCACCCAGGTCGTCGGCGGCGTCAACGCACGCAAGGCCGGAACCACGGTCAAGCATGTCGACGCACAGGGCAACGACATCGAATTGCCCGTCTTCGCTTCGGTTTCCGAGGCCATGGAGAAGACCGGAGCCGACGTGTCCATCGCGTTCGTGCCGCCGGCATTCTCCAAGGACGCCATCGTCGAGGCGATCGACGCGGAGATCCCGCTGCTCGTCGTCATCACCGAGGGCATCCCCGTGCAGGACTCCGCGTACGCGTGGGCCTACAACGTGGAGAAGGGCAAGAAGACCCGCATCATCGGGCCGAACTGCCCCGGAATCATCACTCCCGGTGAGGCTCTCGTCGGCATCACGCCCGCGAACATCTCGGGAACCGGCCCCATCGGCCTGGTCTCCAAGAGCGGCACGCTGACCTACCAGATGATGTTCGAGCTCCGCGACTTCGGATTCTCGACGGCCATCGGCATCGGCGGCGACCCGGTCATCGGAACCACCCACATCGACGCCATCGAGGCGTTCGAAGCGGATCCCGACACCAAGGTCATCGTCATGATCGGCGAGATCGGCGGCGACGCCGAAGAGCGCGCAGCCGACTACATCAAGGCCAACGTGACCAAGCCGGTCGTCGGCTACGTCGCAGGCTTCACCGCTCCCGAGGGCAAGACCATGGGCCACGCAGGTGCCATCGTCTCCGGCTCGCTGGGAACGGCGCAGGCGAAGAAGGACGCACTCGAGGCCGCAGGCGTCAAGGTCGGCAAGACGCCGTCCGAGACCGCTGCACTCGCACGCGAAATCCTGGAATCGCTGTCCGTCAAGTAGGACTCGCTTCTGAAAAAGCCCGCCACCGATTTCGGTGGCGGGCTTTTTCGTGTGCCCCGGGTCCTTGTCAATGGACCACTGCATACGTCTGGGCGGTGCAATGTCACATTGACGCGGATGGGTCTAGATTGATCCGCGTGCACAGGATCTTCACCACAGCGTTCAGCTCGGTTTATCCGCACTACGTGAACAAAGCCGAACGCAAAGGTCGGACGAAAGCCGAGGTCGACGAGATCATTCGATGGCTCACCGGTTTCGACCAGTCGGCCCTCGACCGCCATATCCAGGCCGACACGACGTTCGACGACTTCTTCGCGGCAGCCGACCTCAATTCGAACGCGGAACTGATCACCGGAGTCGTCTGCGGCATCCGCGTCGAGAATGTCGAGGACCCTCTGATGCAGAAGATCCGCTACCTGGACAAGCTGATCGACGAGCTGGCCAAGGGTAAGAAAATGGAGAAGATCCTGCGCGAATGACCGTTGCTCAGTAAATCGAATGGGTGAGCGTTGCCGTGTACGTGTCGGCGATGACTCCCGTCGCCGGAATGGCAACCAACACTGTCGATGTCCAGCTCGTCAGACAGAGCGCGCCGCCGGTTTTGGCGACGGTGGGCTGAGCGGTCAATCCGACACTCACTGCACCGGAGTTCCCGCTTACACCGGCCGTGCAGGCCGACGAGGGTGCGCTGTAGGTCGCCGACGTCGGCGTCAAGGTGAGGCCGGTGGACGAGCCTCGGAAGTTCGACAAACTGACGTCGGATTTCCACCCGGCCAATCCGACGCCCAGCACCGTCATACTGATGGTTCCCGTCCACGTCGCTCCGGGTGCGACGGTCGATGATCCCGTCATCGTAGACGGCACCTGCAGATTGAGCAGATTGTCCGCGGCGGCGACCGGTGCTGCGGCCTTCGCGGCCGGGCGGGGTGCGAGGGTCGTCGACGTCGAGGCGGGCGGAGACGAAGCCGCCGCGGTGGTCGGCGACACGGCTGGACCCGTCGTGGGAATCTCGAAAGTCGGTACGACGCTCGATGTTTCGGTCGGTGTGCTGGTCGCAGCATCCGTCGTGGTCGTGGTCGTGGTCGTGGATGGTGCCGCAGCGTCCGTGGTGGCGCTCTGCACTGGAGAAGCGGAGGCGGCCGAGGTCTCGGTGCTCGTACATGCCGGCGTCGGAACCGCCGTGGTGGTCGGAACGGGACTTGTGGTCGTCGTCGGTGCGACGACGCAATTCTGTTCGGCTGCAGGCGGATCCGCCAAGTGTTGCGCAGACGCCGCCGGGTGGGCGGTGGCTGCAAGAACCATCGCCCACCCGACCGCTAGCGCGAGGCGTCGCATCTCAACCGACCTTACGTCGCCGCATCACCGCGACGACTGCGGCTGCGATCGCGACGACGACCAGCGCCGCGAGTCCCCAGATCCATACCGGTGTGCCTGAATCCGACGATGTTTCCTCCGCCGCCACCGAGCCCTGATCCGGGAACGTCAACTCGACGCCGGAAGTCTTGCTCACCAACCCGCTCGTGATGGTGACCGCTGCCTGCCATGGACCAGCAGGGAGCGCAGGGTCCAGCGTGAAGGTGACACTTCCCGTTTGCCCTGGCGCAATTGATCCGCCCGAACCCTTCACCGGCGCAGTCGAAATGCCGCCGGGACCACCCGACAGCTCCACGGTTCCACTCGGGTCGAGGGCCCGCCCGCCGGTGTTGGAGACGGCGGCAACGATCTCCGGCGCGCCCGAGTCGTCGCGTGACGCGGTGACATCGCCGATCTCCAGGTCGGCAGCCGGGCCGTTGCCGGGTCCGACCGACAGATACGTACGAATACCCACGCGGCTGACGTTCTGGATGCCCGTTCCGGTTGGGGCACCGGCAGTTTGCGCCCACACGACGGCGTACTGCTCGCCTTCGGCGGCGTCGGGTGGAACTGCGATGGTGACGACCGCTTCGGCCGCTGAGTTCGGAGCCAGCGTGAGGTCTGTCGGCGTCACCGACATCCATGTCGTGAGCTCGTTGACAGCGCGGTCGTCACCCACCTCGAAGCCGGAGTCGTCAGCTCCTATCGATGCGGCAGCGGGGTACAGGGTGATCGGCTGCTCTTGATCGCTGCTGTTGCTGACCTCGATTCGTCTGGTGATCGTGGTCCCAGGAGGCAGGTTGTCGATGATGTACGCCAGCGCACGCGGATCGTCCTGCAAGGACACCGGCGCTTCGAGCAAGCGAATACCCACGCTGCCCACCGGTGTCGGTTCGGCCGGTTGCTGAGCGGCCGCCGGAGCCTGCGTGACGAACGCCGAGGCGAACATCAGCACGGTGAGGACTCCGGCAGCCAATCCCCGATGAAGTGACATGTACAGATCAGGCGACCGAATGCGTGACAACACCCGTGTACGTACCGGCCACGACATCGCTGGGCAAAGCGACGGAGACGGTGCCGGTCCAGGTAGCGGTGTTCGCTCCGACGACTGCCGTCGCGGTGACCACAGGCTTGTTGGAGTCGATGGTCTGAGGAACCAGTATTCCGGCCACCGTCGAGACGCCTGTACGCGCAGGCAGGAGCGGTGCGGAATAGGTGACTGCGGTCGCAGGGATGGACGCGGGGTCCGGCGCGGGCTTGTCGAACGCGGTGCTGATCGCCGACGCCGTCCAGCCATTGATTCCGAGTCGCTGGTCGGACACGACGACAGGTGTGATGCCTCCGCTCGCTGTGTTACCGGTGACGGTCAGCGCCTGGGATGTCGGGGCTGTGATCGTGAGTGCACCTCCCGTGACGGTGAACGTCACATTGGTGGGTACGGCATTCGAGACAGCGGGGGAGATGACGGCAGCAACGAGGGCACCGGCGGCGGCGACGGTGGCGAAGAGTGACTTGCGCATAGGGGACGTCCTTGGGGAGGGCGAGCGCTCGGACCCGCCGGTTTGTGATGTGCACAACATTAATCGCCGGATGTCGTGAGTCGTTACAAATCGGAACTATCTGTCCGCGAGCATGTTTTCGGGGTTCGAATCGGACCGTTTGTGCAGCTTTAAAATCTCGCTGAATCGAAGTGTGTTCATCGGGTCGACGTGGGACTTCACTGGGCCTCATGACAACCACCGAGAATCGTGCTCTCACCAAGTCCTGGCCCGACGCCCCCACCACTGCTGCCGGATGGATTTCCCGCGCGGGTGAGGTGGCTCAACTCCTCGCGGTCGATGCCGTCGCTCGCGACAAGGGGCGTGAGGTCCCGACTGCCGAGGTGCAGCTGCTCAAGGACGCAGGTCTGGTCACGCTGCTCGGCCCCGTCGAACATGGCGGCGGCGGCCAGGACTGGCCGACGGCGTATCAGGTCATTCGCACCGTCTCGAAGGCCGACGGCTCGATCGGCCAGCTGCTGGGCTATCACCTGTTGTGGTTCTGGGCCGCGCGCCTGGTCGGTACTCCCGAGCAGATCGAGGCCGTGGAGGCCGACGCCACGAAGAACAAGTGGTTCTTCGGCGGAGCAGTCAACCCCCGCGACAACGACGTTGTCGTCACCGACGAGGGTGACACCATCGTCTTCGACGGTTCCAAGACCTTCTCCACCGGCAGCCGCGTCTCCGACGTCACCGTGCTCGAGGGTGCGCTCGAGGGCAGCACCGATCACGTGTTCGCGATCGTTCCGTCGAACATCGAGGGCTTGTCCTTCCACGACGACTGGGACAACATCGGCCAGCGTCAGACCGAGAGCGGCAGCGTCACCATCGACAAGGTTCGTGTCGATTGGGCCAGCGCAGCAGGGTTCGTGGACAAGGCCTTTCAGCCGCGGGTCTACAACACCCTCAACGTCCCGACAATTCAACTGGTGTTCGTCAACTTCTACCTCGGTATCGCGAGAGGTGCTCTCGAAGAGGCGGCGTCGTACACCAAGGACAAGACCCGCGCGTGGCTGCACAGCACAGTGGACAAGGCCGTGGACGAGCCGTACATCATCGACATCTACGGCGATCTGACCTCCAAGCTCTGGGCTGTCGAAGCCCTCGCCGACGCAGTCGCGTTGGAAGGAAAAAAGATTCACGACAACGCCTGGAACGTCACCGCCGAGGAGCGCGGCGAGCACGAGGTTCGGGTGGCCGCAGTCAAGGCTCGCGCCACCAAGGTCTCGCTCGAGATCACCTCGACGGTGTTCGAGGCGCTCGGTGCGCGGGCGACCGCCAGCAAGTACGGTTTCGACCGCTTCTGGCGCAACGTGCGCACGCACACCCTGCACGATCCGGTCGCGTACAAGCGACGCGAGGTCGGACGCTGGGTTCTCACCGGTGAGCTGCCCGAGCCCACCTGGTACTCGTAATCCCCACCTTTCTGGCCCCGATCCGACCCCCGATTTCCGGATGGATGTGCCATTCACGCCGTCCGAGCGCGTGGATGGCACATTGATCCGCCGAAGGATGACGCACACATGAGCACCGAAAAATTTACCGACGCAATCAAGTTCGCGTACTGGGTACCCAATGTCTCGGGTGGTCTGGTCACCAGCACCATCGAGCAGCGCACCAGTTGGGATTACGAATACAACAAGAAGCTGGCGCAGACGGCCGAGAACAACGGCTTCGAGTACGCCCTGAGTCAGGTTCGCTACGAAGCCAGCTACGGGGCCGAGTTCCAGCACGAATCCACCAGCTTCTCGCTTGCGCTGCTGCTGGCGACGGAGCGGCTGAAAGTCATTGCCGCAGTGCACCCCGGACTCTGGCAGCCGGCGGTCCTCGCCAAGCTCGGTGCCACTGCCGATCACCTGTCGAACGGCCGATTCGCCGTCAACGTCGTCAGTGGCTGGTTCAAGGACGAGTTCACCCACCTCGGTGAGCCATGGCTCGAGCACGACGAAAGATACCGTCGCAGCGCAGAATTCCTGCAGGTGCTGCGCAAGATCTGGACCGAGGACGACGTCGACTTCCGCGGTGACTTCTACCGGATCCACGACTTCACCCTCAAGCCCAAACCGCTGAACACTCCCGATCGGCCGAACCCCGAACTGTTTCAGGGCGGCAATTCGTCTGCAGCGCAGGAGAATGCCGGACGGTACTCGGACTGGTACTTCAGCAACGGCAAGGATTTTGACGGCGTCACCGAGCAACTCGACAACCTCCGACGCGTGGCACGTGATCACCGGCGTGAGGTGAAGTTCGGGCTCAACGGCTTCATCATCGCGCGAGACAGCGAGAAGGAAGCCCGAGACACGTTGCGCGAGATCATCGAGAAGGCGAACAAGCCCGCTGTCGAAGGTTTCAAGAGCGCGGTGCAGCAGGCGGGCAATGCGACGGGCGACAAGAAGGGAATGTGGGCGGACTCGACGTTCGAGGACCTCGTTCAGTACAACGACGGCTTCAAGACGCAGTTGATCGGCACGCCGGAGCAGGTGGCCGAGCGAATCGTCGCCTACCGTCGCCGCGGCGTCGACCTGATTCTCGGGGGCTTCCTGCACTTCCAGGAGGAGATCGAGTACTTCGGGGCGAAGGTGCTGCCGCTGGTTCGGGAGCTCGAGGCCGCCGAATCGAAGGACACCGAGCTGGTTGCTTCGCGCTGACCTGGAGTTCCGTGATCGGTCGGGTCCGTGCAGTAGCGTGAGTTCTCGGACCCGACCGACCTGGGGTACGGACAATCTCAGATGAGGAGACGCGATGACCTACTCGCCCGGCAGCCCTGAAGCAGGGGGCTCCAACTCTGGTGGCTACGGCGGAGGTGGACCGTCCTACGGCCCGTCGTCCTCGCCGAATCAGCCGTCGTCCAACCCACAAGGTCATCCAGGCCAGAATCAGCCCTTCCATCAGCCGTCGGTGTCCAATCCCTTCGGCCCTCCGGTCCCCGGCACCTCGGCACCGAACCCGGCTTCCGCCGCACCGCAATCGAAGTCACCCGGATCAGCGCTGTCGAACCTGCCGAAGCTTCTCACGTTTGTGATCCTCGGGCTCGGCATCGTCACCTTCCTGCTCGGACTGCTCGACCTCGTCACCGCCGAGGTCACCTCGTCTCAGGAACTGCCGAGCAGCATTCAGACGTCGTTCAGCACCACGTTCTTCGCGTCCGGTGGTAGCGCGGTGTCGATTGCGCTACTGCTGGCTGCGGGCCTGATCGCCGGTGCCTCGCTACTGCAGAAGGACGCGAGGAACCAGGCCGTGGTGGCCGCCCTGGCGATCGCCGGTTGGCTGGTGCTGGTCTTCCAGTCGTTCAGCCTGCCCAGCGCAGAGGGCAACGAGTTCGCCAGCACCACCAGTTCGCTCGGTATCGGTGCAATCCTGGTGCTCGTCCTGGGCTTCGTCCAAGCCGCCGCCGCGGTGGGGGCACTGCTGCTCGATGCCGGCATCGTCAAGGCTCCGGCTCCCAAGCCCGCGGGCTACGGCAATCAGAACCAGCAGCCCGGATACGGCCAGCAGAACCCGTACAACGCACCGACAACCTCGTTCGGTGGACCGTCGCAGCCCCAGAACTACGGCAATCCGCCGTCGTACGGTCAGCCCCAGGGAACCTCGTCCAACTTCGGTCAAGGCCCCAGCGGTCAAGCACCGAGCGGGCAGGCGTCGGGACAGCATTCCTACAACCCGGGTGCCCAGCCGCCGTACGGACAGTCCGCCCCCAACACCCCGTCACCCCAGGGTGGCTACACACCACCTCCCTACACCGGTCCGAGCGGCCCGGCCGCGGGGCAGGCCTACCCGCCGAACCAGTACCAGTACGGCCAGCCGTCCGGATACGGCCAGCCCCCGGCCAAGTCGGACGAGCCCGAATCGGGCGAACAGTCGACGCCGTACGGTGCACCCACGCAATCGTTCGGTGCCACTCCCGCCGTGGAAGACGACAACAAGCGCGACTGATTCAGGCATCACAATCGACTTCGCGGCGCGCCTGACCGGCGCGCCGCGAAGATGATGCGACTCTCGTTGCGATGAGCGATCTATTGAACCGAGAGACGCGACGCGCGGCCCGGGCTCCCCGCGCAGGCACCGGCCCGACGCCCGATCAGTCGCGCACGCTCGCCGCAGTGGCCTTCAAGACCTCCGGGCTGGTCGTGGTGATCGCGACGACCCTGGCTCTGATCACCCTCGTCTCCGTCAACAGCGACCTGACCGGAACCCTCGGGGCGATCGCCGGGTCGTGGTTCGCCGTACACCTGGTACCCCTGAGCATCGGCGGGACGTCCCTCGGCGTCGCACCGCTTCTGCCGACACTGATCATCGGCTGGTCCGTCGCCCGAACCGTCCACCACGCCGTCGACTCCGACACCGACCGTCGCATGCTTCGATGGGTGTTCGCGGCGTCGATGGCCGGCCCGCTCGCCGTCACCGCCATCGCCCTGGCCGTCGCCAAGGATGCGTCCACCGTCATCGGACTGTCCAGCCCCAACGCACTCGTCGCGTTCTCCTGGGTCGCAGGCGTGCACGCGGCCGCGTCCGGCACCGGTCTGCTTCTCGCGCGCTGGGACTCACTGGTGGTCCGCCGCGGACTCCCGGACTGGGTGCGCGCGCTGGTTGCTCCGTTCGTGCGGGCGATATCGCTTCTTGTCGCAGGCGGCGCCGCCGTCGTACTGCTGGCCCTGCTCGCCTCCTGGGAAAGCGCGGGAGCGCTGGTCGAGAGCGGTCGCGATGTCGTCGGCATGCTCGGGCTGACCGTGGTGTCGGTGCTCTACCTCCCCAATGTCGTCATCGGTGCCCTCGCGGTGGCCACCGGCTCCACTGCCGGTTTCGGCGATGCGTCGGTCAGCCTGTTCTCCACGACGGGAGGACCGCTCCCGCCGCTGCCGATCCTCGCCGTTCTCCCCGAAGGACCGGCGCAGACGATCTGGGTCGTGATGCTCGTCGTCCCGATCGGTGCCGCCCTGCTGCTCGGCCGCGACTGTGCTATCCGTAGCGCCGACATCCAGGTCGCCGTGTCGTCCGTGTGGGTCGTCGCGGCGGCAACCGGCGTGCTGGCAGCGTTGTTCGGCTACGCCGCAGGCGGAAACCTCGGCACCTTCGGCACCGTCGAAGTCACCGTGTGGAGCTTCGGGCTGCTGACATTCGCGTGGTTGGCCGTCGTCGGGTCCGCCTCCGCGGCCCTCGTCGTGTGGCGTCGAGCAGAACCCGAGCCGGTCCGGGACGAGCCCGATCCGACTCCAGTACCCCCGGCGGCCGAGTTGGCGATCGAGGCCGCCCCACCCGAGACCGAAGACGACGAACGGGCCGAGGAGGTCGTCGAAGCGGAGGTCGTGGACGAGGTCGGGGACGACGTCCCGGCCGAGATGCCCCCGGCCGAAGAACCGGACGCACCCGTCGAGGCCGCTACCGACGAACCGTTGGATGCCGAGGTCGTCGCTCCACCCGGAGACCAGGACGGACCTGCCCGGTAGGGCTCGGAGGCGCAGCGACTAGGCTTTCCGCTGGCTCGAACGATCCGCCTCGATACTTCAGGAGTAGTGCGCTGACTGCCTTGCGTGAGACACCCGCGCGGGTCGTCGTCCTCGCGTCGGGGACCGGCTCGCTCCTGCAGTCGCTCATAGCCGCGACTGCCACCGAGAACTATCCCGCTCGCATCGTCGCCGTCGGAGTCGATCGCGACTGCGATGCAGTCCGCCGTGCCGACGATGCCGCGATCCCGAACTTCCGGGTCGCCCTGCGAGACTTCGCCGATCGCGCGGCCTGGGATCACGCACTCACCGATGCCGCCTCGAGCTTCGAACCCGATCTGGTCGTCACCGCCGGGTTCATGAAGATCCTCGGCCCGCAGTTCCTCGGGACCTACACCGGACGCATCGTCAACACCCACCCTGCACTCCTGCCGTCGTTCCCCGGCGCACACGCCGTCCGCGATGCGCTCGACCACGGCGTCAAACTGACCGGTTCGACGGTTCATCTGGTCGATTCCGGAGTCGACACCGGGCCGATCCTGGCGCAGGAAGCCGTACCGGTTCTCGACGGCGACGACGAATCCGCGTTGCACGAACGCATCAAGATTGTGGAGCGACGGTTGCTGGTCGACGTGATCGCAGCCGTGGCCGCCAAAGGTGTCACCTCCGATGGACGAAAGGCTCAGATAATCCGATGAGTGAACGTAAAGCAGTGCGCCGCGCGCTGGTCAGCGTCTACGACAAGACCGGACTGATCGAACTGGCGACCGGCTTGCACAGCGCAGGCGTCGCTCTGGTGTCCACCGGATCGACGGCGAGCAAGATCGCCGACGCCGGAATCCCGGTCACCAAGGTCGAGGAGCTCACCGGATTCCCCGAGACCCTGGAGGGGCGCGTCAAGACGCTGCACCCTCGGGTGCACGCGGGCGTGCTCGCCGATACCCGTAAGCCCGAGCATCTTTCGCAGCTCGAGGAGTTGGGCATCGAGGCTTTCGAGCTCGTCGTGGTGAACCTCTACCCGTTCACCGAGACCGTCGCCAGTGGCGCGACGCCGGACGAATGCGTCGAGCAGATCGACATCGGCGGTCCCTCGATGGTGCGCGCCGCGGCCAAGAATCACCCGTCGGTGGCCGTCGTCGTCGACCCGGCCCGCTACGAGGACGTGCTCGCGGCCGTCTCCGGTGGCGGATTCACCCTCGCCGAGCGCACGTCGCTTGCGGCACAGGCCTTTCAGCACACGGCCGCCTACGACGTCGCGGTGGCATCGTGGATGAGCAGCGTTCTGACCCCCGACACCGAGACGGTGTTCCCGGAATGGATCGGCGGCACCTGGGACCGTTCGGCCGTGCTCCGTTACGGCGAGAACCCGCACCAGAAGGCTGCCCTGTACGTCGATTCCTCTGCTGCTGCAGGCATCGCGCAGGCCGAACAGTTGCACGGTAAAGAGATGTCGTACAACAACTTCACCGATTCCGATGCGGCCTGGCGGGCGGCGTTCGATCACGCCGATCCCACCGTCGCCATCATCAAGCACGCGAATCCGTGTGGCATCGCCGTCGGCAAGGACATCGCCGAGGCGCACCGCAAGGCGCACGCCTGCGATCCGGTGAGCGCGTACGGCGGCGTCATCGCAGCCAACCGTGAGGTCACCGTCGAGATGGCCGAGCAGGTGGCCGAGATCTTCACCGAGGTCATCATCGCGCCGTCCTACGCCGACGGTGCGCTCGGAGTGTTGCAGCGCAAGAAGAACATTCGCGTGCTGCTCGCGGTAGCACCGCCCACCTCGGGTGTCGAGCTCAAGCCCATCTCCGGCGGCGCACTGTTGCAGCAGCGGGACGTGCTCGACGCGGACGGCGACAATCCAGCCAACTGGACCCTCGCAGCCGGCGAACCCGCCGACGAGGCGACGTTGAAGGATCTCGAATTTGCCTGGCGCGCAGGAAGGGCCGTGAAGTCAAACGCGATCCTGCTCGCCCACGACGGTGCGTCCGTCGGCGTCGGAATGGGCCAGGTCAACCGCGTCGACGCCGCCCATCTCGCCGTGCAGCGAGCCGGGGATCGCGTCGCCGGTTCGGTCGCGTCCTCCGATGCATTCTTCCCGTTCCCCGACGGTCTGCAGGTGCTGATGAGCGCAGGCGTCAAAGCCGTTGTGCAGCCTGGTGGTTCGGTTCGCGACAACGAAGTGATCGCCGCGGCACAGGACGCGGGAGTGACGCTGTATCTGACGGGATCGCGACACTTCGCTCACTGAGCTCTCCTGCCGAACTCGAAGTTATGGATGGATTTCCAGCGAAATCCGTCCATAACTTCGAGCTCGGCTAGACCTTGGCCCCCGCCGCGCGCAACTTGTCGCGAACCCGCGCTGCGACTTCCCACGGATCGGCGCGCAGTTGCAGTGCGCTCACCCGAATCACCGTCCAGCCCATTGATTCCAGAAGGTGTTGACGCTCGATATCCCAGGCTCGCTGCCTTTCGTCGGACCAGTGCTGCTCGCCGTCGTACTCCACCGCCACCTTCCACCGTGCCCAGCCGATGTCGATGCGGGCGAACACCCTCCCGTCCGGACCCACCACCTCGATCTGAGTTTGCGGTCGAGGTAGTCCCGCGTTCATGAGAGCCAGTCTGGTGCGTGTCTCCTGTGGTGATTCCGCACCGGCGTCGACCAGGGCGAGCACGGCCCTGAGCTGAACGATGCCGCGGGCACCTCGATGGTTCTCGGCAAGCCGGGCGATGTCGTGAACGCCGACTCCGGTGGCGCGGCACAGTGCATCCAGCCGTGCGACGGCGGTTCCGAACGGCCTGCGTCGGCCGAGGTCGTATGCAGTTCGCGCCGCTGTGGTGACGACCAAGCCGTCGACAGTCTCGGACTCTTCGGGCAACAGCTCGTAGAAGCCGATCCGAAGCCCGCCCAACTTCTGTCGATGTTCGGCCCAGATGAGCTCGGCATCGTGGTCCGCGGAGATCCAGCCCGATCCGTGCACCGCCGCGGCACTCAGGCCGGAGACCACTGCCTTGCCTCGCGAGTACAACCACGCTGCCCTTGCCTTGGTCGGCGCATCCAGTTCGGAACCCGGGTCGATGTAGACGTCACGGTAGATTCGACGAAAGTGCTGCCGGAGCTGCTGGCGGGTGACCAACCCGTTTGCCAGTGCCTCGGATCCGACGAACGGTGCGCTGTCCATTCATGCACAGTGGCATCGGATTCAGGCGAATAGTGGGCCGAGCGCCGGCTGTGGATGAACAAAATTGTTGTCCACAGTTATGCCGCTGTGATCAATATCGGGCCGAGATGTGTATCGGCTGCCGAGCTCGAAGTTGTGGACAAAATTCGCCCGATTTTCGTCCGTAACTTCGAGCTCGGCAGAACGGGTGTTCGTCACTGCGTGGCAGCATCGGCCAAACGCTCGTAGCGTGGAGAAGTGACCTCTACCAAACCTGGCATCTCCACACTCGGCGAACTCAAGGCATCCGGACATCGGCAGCGGTCGATCAAGGAAGAGCTGCGGGAAAATCTTCTGAAGGCATTGCGTGACGGCACCGATCCGTGGCCGGGGATCGTCGGTTTCGGATCGACGGTGTTGCCGCAGTTCGAGCGCGCGATTCTGGCCGGTCACGATGTTGTGCTGCTCGGCGAGCGCGGTCAGGGCAAGACGCGTCTGCTGCGCACCCTGAATCTTCTGCTCGACGAGTGGGTGCCGGTGATCGCCGGAGCCGAACTCGGAGAGCATCCGTACGAGCCGATCACCCCCGCCAGCATTCGCAAGGCCACCGAACTCGGCGACGACCTGCCCGTCGAGTGGCGTCATCGCAGCGAGCGGTACGCCGAGAAGCTCGCGACCCCGGATACGTCGGTGGCGGACCTCGTCGGTGACGTCGATCCCGTCAAGGTGGCCGAAGGTCGCAGCCTCGGCGATCCCGAGACGATCCACTTCGGACTCGTGCCCCGCAGCCACCGCGGCATCGTGGCGATCAACGAGCTGCCCGACCTCGCCGAGCGCATTCAGGTCTCGCTGCTCAACGTCATGGAGGAGCGCGACATCCAGGTCCGCGGTTACACGCTGCGTCTGCCTCTCGACGTCATGCTGGTGGCGAGCGCGAACCCCGAGGACTACACCAATCGCGGACGCATCATCACCCCGCTCAAGGACCGCTTCGGCGCGGAGATCAGGACGCACTACCCCCTCGAGCTCGATGCCGAAGTGGCCGTCATCGACCAGGAGGCGGAGCTGCAGGCAACTGTTCCCACCTATCTGCTCGAGGTGCTGGCTAGATTCACCCGGCTGCTGCGCGAGTCGCCGTCGGTCGATCAGCGGTCCGGCGTCTCCGCTCGCTTCGCTATCGCAGCGGCCGAAACCATCGCTGCCGCAGCCGTTCACCGAGCAGCGATACTCGGCGAGGCCGAGCCCGTGGCGCGGCCGGTCGATCTCGGCACCATCATCGAGGTGCTGCGCGGCAAGGTCGAGTTCGAGTCGGGTGAGGAAGGCCGTGAAATCGAGGTCCTCGAGCACATGTTGCGCCGGGCGACTGCCGACACCGTTCGAGCTCACCTCGGCGGAATCAACCTCGCAGCGCTGGTGACGGCGGTCGAGACGGGCGAACCCATCGTCACCGGCGACCGCATCACCGCCAAGGCGTTGCTCGACGAGTTGCCCGACGTCGAGGTGATCGGCGACATCCACGAGCGACTGAACGCCACCTCGGACGGCGAGAAGGCCGCCGCGGTCGAACTCGCACTCGAAGGGCTGTACCTGGCGCGCCGGATCTCCAAGGATCCCGACGACGACGGTCAGACGGTGTACAGCTGATGCGTCGCTCCAGATACGGGCGCTATCACGACGGACCGGATCCCCTTGCGCCACCGGTGGATCTGCGAGAGGCGCTCGACGCCATCGGTGAGGACGTGCTCGAGGGCGCGTCGCCCCGTCGGGCACTGCAGGAGATGCTGCGCCGCGGCACCAAGAACATGCGCGGGCTCGACGACCTGGCAGCCCAGGCCGCCAAGCGTCGACGAGACCTGTTGAAGAAGAACAACCTCGACGGCACCCTGCAGGAAGTGCGGGAGTTGCTGGACAAGGCAGTGCTCGAGGAGCGCAAGGCCTTGGCGCGCGCTCTCGACGACGACGCACGGTTCCAGGAGATGCAGATCGGTGACCTGTCACCGTCCACAGCGCAAGCAGTGCAGGAGCTTTCGGACTACGACTGGCGCTCGTCGGAGGCACGCGAGAACTACGAGAAGATCAAGGATCTGCTCGGACGCGAGATGCTGGACCAGCGTTTCGCGGGTATGAAGCAGGCCCTCGAAGGTGCTACCGACGAGGACCGTCAGGCCATCAGCGAGATGCTGAAAGACCTCAACGAGTTACTCGACGCCCACAACAAGGGCGAGGACACCGATGAGCAGTTCGAGCAGTTCATGGACAAGCACGGGCAGCACTTCCCGGAGAATCCGTCGAGCGTCGAGGAGCTGTTGGACTCCCTGGCCCAGCGAGCCGCGGCCGCCCAGCGGCTCCGTAATTCGCTGAGTCCCGAGCAGCGGGCAGAGCTCGATGCGTTGGCGCAGCAGGCCTTCGGGGGCTCGAACCTTCTCAGCCAGCTCGATCAGCTCGATCAGAATCTGCAGCAGGCCCGGCCCGGTGAGGATTGGGACGGCTCGCAGAACTTCCGCGGCGAGAACGGGATGGGACTCGGCGACGGCACCGGTGCACTCCAGGACATCGCGGACCTCGAGAACCTGGGGAATCAACTCTCACAGCAGTACAACGGGGCTGCCCTGGACGACATCGACGCCGATGCGTTGCTGAAGCAACTGGGGCCGGAGGCCGCGGCCGATGCGCGGATGCTCTCCGAGCTCGAAAAGGCGCTGCAGCAGCAAGGTTTCATGGACAAGGGTGCCGACGGTCAATGGCGTCTGTCGCCGAAGGCGATGCGGCAGTTGGGGCAGTCGGCGCTGAAGGATGTGGCGGGAAAGCTGTCCCGACGCGGCGGCGAGCGAGACACGCGCAAGGCAGGCGCGATGGGTGAGCCCACCGGTGCGTCGCGGGCGTGGGAGTTCGGTGACACCGAGCCGTGGGACGTCACCCGCACGGTCAACAATGCGGTACTGCGTTCAGCAGCAACAGGATCCGGTTTCCCGGTGCAGTTGCAGGTGACCGATGTCGAGATCAGCGAGACCGAGACGCGAACGCAGGCTGCCGTGGCACTGCTGGTCGACACGTCGTTCTCGATGGTGATGGACGGTCGTTGGGTGCCCATGAAGCGCACGGCACTTGCACTCAATCACCTGGTGAGCACTCGATTTCGCGGAGACGATCTGCAACTGATCGGATTCGGCAGGCACGCACAGACATTGACGGCCTCCGAGCTGGCCGGGTTGGACGGTGCCTACGACCAGGGCACCAATCTGCACCACGCGCTGATGCTTGCGGTTCGGCATCTGCGACGTCATCCCAATGCGCAACCGGTGGTGCTGATCGTGACCGACGGTGAGCCGACGGCGCACCTCGAGCCCGACGGCCACGCGTACTTCGACTATCCGCCGTCGTCGACGACCCTCGGGTTGACCGTCCGCGAACTCGATACCGTCGCCAAACTGGGTGCGCAGGTGACGATCTTCCGGCTCGGCGACGATCCAGGCCTCGCGCGAGTGGTGGACAAGATGGCCGAGCGGGTGGGCGGACGCGTCATCGCGCCGGATCTCGACGGACTCGGTGCCGCGGTGGTGACCGACTACCTCAAGCGTCGGCGATCGTAGCTACTTCTCCGCTGCCTTGATCTCCACCGATACGCCACCCCAGAAGGCGAAACCGGTGATGATCACGCGCGGAGCGCCGGGGTGCGTCGCGCTGACGTGTTCGAAGCCGCCCATGATGCCCATGCCGCGGACTTCGACGCTCACTCCGGGTGGCACGGTGACCTCGATGCCGCCCATGATGGCGACGCAGTTGATGGTGGTTTCTTCGGCGGCGAACGACGCGCGGCGTAGGTCGAGTTCGATACCGCCCCAGAAGGCGAACGCGTCGATGCGCGCCGCGGGGGTCCACTGTCCTTTCCGCACAGCACCGCTCATGATCGCGATCACGCGGTCGTTCGAGGAGCCACCGGGCGGCGCGGCCGCCGGGGGCGGGGAGAGCACCAGGTCGCCGGTCAGCAGGTCGAGTTCTCCGTAGGTCTTCGCCTGGTACACCGCGGCGGTGCGCTCGTCGTATTCGCTCACGGTCAGTTGGCCGTTCGCGAAAGCATCGCTCAGCAACTGCGCGACGAGGTTCCTGTCCGCATCGGCTGCGCGAATCCGGCTCCGATCTCGGTCGGGGAGATGATCGCTCACTGGCCGGACACTACCGAAGCCTGGGTCAGGCCGCATTCAGGATGGTGCGGCTCCCGAGCGGTGACGCGAGAGTTATCTGCATGGTGGCGTAGACGGCAACCATGATGCAGGACTTGTCCGCAGCGTCGGGGCGGGTGCCGGTACGCAGTTCGATGGTGACGGTGGTGTCGGTCTCGGTGACCGACGCATCGGCTCCGTAGCACTCGGGAGTGCCGGTGACGAAGTGGACCGCGATGGTGTTGGGGGAGATCTGGCTCCACGACTCGAACGGGGTGGTGGTGGCGCGGATCAGATCGGCCGTCGGCTCGAACATCGTGCCGACGTCGCCGACGGGCACCTCGTGCGGAACCGGAGGGGCGCTGGGTTGTTGGGCGAACCCCACAGGGGAGGTGGAACCGACTGTCGGGGTTGTGTCCTCGTCGCCACCGGGGGCGGTGCTGCAGCCGACCAGCAGCAGGCACAACATGACACCTGCAGCGAGAAACCTCATGAATCCAACGTAGCGCCGGGAGCTGAGGAGAACCTTTGTGTTCGGCTCATGCGAGGAAGACCGTCACGAGCGCTATGACGGGGATCGAGACGAGTGTGGTCACGAACGCGGTGTCTCGGGCGAGCACAACACCGCGCTGGTAGCGGCTGGCGAAGACGAACACGTTCTGCGCTGTCGGTAGTGCCGACACCACGACGATGGCGAACAGATCGTGCCCGTCCAGACCGAAGACGAACCGGGCCATGAGGTAGCCGAGCAGGGGCTGGAGTGCCATCTTGAAGACGGTGGCCAGAGCGACGTCCCGCCGCGGGCTGATGCCCTTCTGCAGCACCCGGGCACCGTAGAGGGACAGGCCGAAGGCGAGCAACGCGCCGGGGACCGACGCATTCCCGACGAGTTGGAACGGCTGCATCAGTGCCTCGGGCAGCTCGAGTCCGGTGATCGACAGCACCAGTCCCGCTGCGCCGGCCAACACGATCGGGTTCCGGAACGGCGTCGTGACGGTCTTGAACAGGGAAACCTTGTCGACCTTGGTGGAGATGTCGAGAATCGTCACCGCGATCGGGGTGTAGATCATGATCTGGAACAGCAGCAGAGGAGCCACGAAGTTCGCGTCGCCCAGTACGAACACGGCGATCGGGATGCCCAGGTTGGCGGCGTTGACGTACGAACTAGCCAGTGCGCCGACGGTCGCGTCGGGCACGGTCCGTTTCAGGGCGAGCTTGGCTATGACGAAATAGATCGCTCCGACGAGCAGTGCCGTGGAACCGGCGACGGCCAACACGGGCGAGAGGATGACCGACAGGTCCGAGTTCGCCAACGTGACGAACAGCAACGCAGGGGTCGCGACGAAGAAGACGAGACGGCTGAGGACGAACTGGCCGTGCTCGCCGAGCACCTTCAAGTGGGCGAGGAGGTAGCCCAGGGCGATGACGACGAAGATGACGGTGAAGCCCTCGAGGACGCCGGACATCTACGAACTGCTCATCTCTGGATCGGGAACGACAGAGAGGCCACGTAGCCGATGGCTACGTGGCCTCTCCGAAAGAAAGTGTGGATCAGCGGCTGGTGAACGGCAGCAATGCCATTTCACGAGCGTTCTTCACCGCGACAGCGACCTGGCGCTGCTGCTGCGGGGTGAGCCCGGTGACCCGACGGCTGCGGATCTTGCCGCGGTCCGAGATGAACTGACGAAGGAGGTTGATGTCCTTGTAGTCCACCGTGGTCACCTTGGCGGCGTTCAACGGGTTCTTCTTCGGTCGACGGCCTGCCTCTGCGCGGACCTTCTTCGACGGTGCTCTCTTGACTGCCATCTGAAACCTTTTCCCTTTACCAGCTCGACTTGTGGACGCCTGGCAGTTCCCCGCGGTGAGCCATCTCGCGCATTTTCACGCGGGACAGCCCGAATTTCCGAAGGTAACCGCGCGGACGTCCATCCGCAGCGTCACGATTGCGTAATCGTACCGGACTCGAATCGCGCGGCAGACGCTGCAGTGCTGCTCGAGCCTGCGCACGCTCGGAGTCGCTGCTCGAGGGCTTGCGGATGGTCTCTTTGAGCTCTGCTCGACGCGTTGCCCACCGGGCGACGACGATCTTGCGCTGCTCGTTCTTCGCAATCTTCGACTTCTTCGCCACTGCCTACCGCTCCTCTCGAAAATCCACGTGCTTGCGCACGACCGGGTCGTACTTCTTCATCACCAGTCGGTCGGGATCGTTGCGACGGTTCTTGCGGGTCACGTAGGTGTAGCCGGTACCGGCGGTCGACTTCAGCTTGACGATCGGACGAACGTCCGTGCTCTTGCCCATCAGATCTTCTCCCCGCGTGCGCGCAGTCTTGCCACCACGGCGTCGATGCCGTCGCGATCGATGGTCTTGATGCCCTTGGTCGAGAGCGTGAGGGTGACGCGTCGGCCCAGGCTCGGCGCGTAGTAGGTCTTGCGCTGGATGTTCGGGTCCCACCTGCGGCTGGTTCGCACGTGAGAGTGCGAGACCGATTTTCCGAATCCGGGGGTGCGGCCGGTGACTTGGCAGTGCGCTGACATGAGCACTCCTTTCTTGCCGTTATGACAATCGTTTTCGACAAAGCGTGTTCTCGAATGTAGCGTGCATTCGCAGGTAATGACAATCGTTGTCGAGAAGAAGGGTGCTCGTGAACAACTCACCGGACGATCGAACCCCGATGGTCCTCGTCTCCGGCTGGACCGGAGCCATGGACGCGGTCGTGACATCACTGCTCGCGCCGGGCACCGTCGCGGTCCGCCACGATCTGAGCCGCGTCGCCGAAGGAGTCGTGCGTCGCACACTGTCCGTACTGGGGGAGGAACCGCGCGAGAGCATTCTGGAGCTGGCGCACGGCTGCGTCTCGTGCACCCTTCGGGAGGATCTACTGCCACTGTTGCGGGCACTGTCGACGCGCAGCAACGTCGATCGCATCGTGCTCGCCATGGACCCCGCGCTCGAGCCCGAGGCACTGTGCTGGGCCGTGGACAACGTCGTCGTTGCGGGTGTCGTCGGGCAGATCGACGGCCCGGCCTCGCGTGACGTCCGCATCGAGGCAGTGATCGACTGCCTCGACGCCGCAACCTGGTTGGCCGACGCCACCGGCGACGACGCGTTGGCCGACCGCGGCGTCGTCGCCAGTGGCGACGACGATCGAACCGTCGCGCAGTTGGTGGTCGGGCAGGTCGACTACGCCGATGCACTCGTCGTGACCGCAGGTTCCGACGTCGACGCGTGGGAACGCGCCCGACTCGCTGCAGTCCTGGCGCGGTTGGCCCCGAATGCTCCCGTCGTCTGGGTGTCCCAGGACGCACTGGTCGATGCCCCGGCACTTCTCGCGAGTGTCCCTGCCGATGCACGACGCGGTGCGATCAGCGACGCGCACTCACCGCTGTTGCGCGGACAGCCGCCACTGACCGTCGATTGCGGCATCACCCTGGTCGAGTTCACCGCCACGCGGCCGTTCCATCCCGAGCGGTTCCACGAGGCGATCGACGTATTGCTCGACGGCGTCGTCACCGCACGGGGGCGGGTGTGGGTGGACACTCAGCCCGACGAAGCTCTGTGGATCGAATCGGCAGGCGGCGGCCTTCGCGTCGCCAGCGCCGGAAAGTGGCTTGCCGCAATGACTCCGGAGCAGCAGGACCGCGTCGACGCCACCCGTCGGGCAATGTCGGCGCTGCGGTGGGACGAGAAGTTCGGTGATCGAGACACGTCGCTGGTCATCCTCGTCCACGAGGCCGACCCCACCGAGATCGACCGAACCCTGCAGTGGGCGTTGGTGTCCGACGACGAAATGGCAGACCCTGCGGCCTGGTCCACCTGGAACGACCCATTCGGGCAGTGGCACGAAGACCCCTGCGAGAGCAGCGAATCCCCTTACGCAGAACAATCACGAGAGGCAACAGAATGAAACCAGGCATCCACCCCGACTACCACCCGGTCGTGTTCCAGGACTCGAGTACCGGCAACAAGTTCCTCACCAGATCCACCGTCACGTCCGCCCGCGAGACCGAGTGGGAAGACGGCAACACCTACCCGCTGATCGTCGTCGACGTCTCGTCGGAATCACACCCGTTCTGGACCGGAGCCGCCCGCGTGATGGACACCCAGGGACGCGTCGAGAAGTTCGAGAAGCGATACGGCCGACGAAGCCGAAAGGACTCCTGAATCATGGCTGTTCCGAAGAGAAAGATGTCGCGCTCGAACACTCGGAGCCGTCGCGCGCAATGGAAAGCCGTTGCTCCTGATCTGGTGACCGTGCGTTTTCAGGGCCGAGAGTTCAGAGTGCCGCGGAGATTGGTCAAAGCAGTGCAGACCGGGGTGTACGACCCGAGCTGACTCGCTACGGGTCTATCTTCACTTTCATGAACGATGGACCCAGTGCGCGAGATGTGAAGCGGTGGCGCCAGTACCTCGCCGACGAGCGAGCCGAGGCCGCCGTCTATCGCGATCTGGCAGGCCGACGCACCGGCGAGGAGCGCGAGATCCTGCTCGCACTCGCCGATGCGGAGGGCCGCCACGAGCAGCACTGGCGAAATCTGCTCGGTGATCGGGTCGGAATGCCGCTCAAAGGTGACATCCGCACCCGCATCCTCGGGGTGTTGGCACGTCGCTTCGGTTCGGTGTTCGTACTCGCGCTGGCCCAACGAGCGGAAACCCGTTCGCCGTACGCCACCGACGCCGACGCGACGGAGGCGATGACGGCCGACGAGCAGATCCACGCGGAGGTCATCAGGGCACTGGCGGCCCGCGGCCGCAATCGATTGTCCGGAACGTTCCGGGCCGCGGTGTTCGGTGCCAACGACGGACTGGTGAGCAACCTCGCTCTCGTTCTGGGTATCAGCGGCTCCGGGGTGTCCAATCAGATCGTCCTGGTCACCGGCCTCGCGGGACTGCTCGCCGGCGCGCTGTCGATGGGGGCGGGCGAATACGTCTCTGTCCGTTCACAACGCGAGTTGCTCGAGGCGTCGTCGCCGGACAGTGGGGCGCGCGATGCCGTTCAACACCTCGACGTGGACGCCAACGAACTGGCCCTGGTCTACCGAGCCCGAGGGATGACCCATGAGGAGGCCGACGCCAAAGCGGCGGAAGTGCTGCGTGTACTCCCTGCCGACGAGATGTCCCCCGACGTCGACCAGCACGAGTCCATCGGAACCGGCCTCGGTGCCGCCGGCGCCAGCTTCTGCTTCTTCGCCTCCGGTGCCGTCATCCCGGTGTTGCCGTATCTGTTCGGCCTCGAAGGCTTTGTGGCCCTTGCCGTTGCCGCCGTCCTCGTCGGAATCGCGTTGATCTGCACTGGCCTGGTGGTGGGACTGCTCAGCGGTGGGCCACCGGTCAAACGCGCTCTGCGACAACTGGCTATCGGCTACGGCGCAGCCGGGGCGACGTATCTGTTGGGACTCGCATTCGGTGGGGGAGTTTAAGGCAGGCGTACCCGACGGGATTGTCCGCGTTCGTCCCGTTGTGCATCGGTGTTCTCGTGGTGTTCACTCAACTGCTTCGCTTGGTTAACGGATAGAGAGGGCGTCGGCGTCACCATCGAGGCATGACGCTCAATCCCGCAGGCGAAACCGTCGCGACCGGAATCCCGGGCACGCTCGCCGAGAACATGACCATGGCCGAGCAGCACGATTGGCATCGGTCGTTCCTGCGGCGGCACCCCGTCAGTCGACGCAACTTCCTGGTGGGAGCCGCCGCGACGGCCGCCGCGGTAGGCGTCGGGAACTCGGTGTTCGCGCGAACCGCGTACGCGCAGGACGCCCCGCTGGCCGTGGCCGGACGGCACATGGGCTTCGGAAACGACCCGGCGACGCAACTGCGGTTCTCGGCACAGCTCTCTCGTAATCCCGGGCTCACCGGTGTCTTCCTCGATCACGGCCCCACGCCCGCACTCGGCGCTACGACGTCGGCCGAGGTACGAAACCTGATCAGTCAGGTTCCACAGACCGACGGCGGGATTCTGTCGGCGGAGCAGTACTACGTACATGTGCCGGTCGACAATCTGACGCCGAAGTTGCCGCACTACTACCGCTGGCGCACCGCCGACGGCTTCGTCAGTGACATTCGGAGCGCGTCCCCGGCCCTGCCGACCGGTCGCATCGCACCGTTCCGGTTCACGATGATGGGCGATCAGGGCGTAGACGAAACACCCTCGCAACCGTCAGGTTTGGTTGCCGGCGACTACGACGACCAGTACTACAAGGCGGACAACGAGCCGTCGGTCAAGCATGCGCGCAACATCAATCGGCAGATCGAGGCCTCGCACCCGGACTTCCACATCCTCGCCGGCGACATCGCGTACGCGGACCCGTCGGGTGCCGGTCTGCCGCCGCAGTTCGCGAAGCACGGTCAGACCCCACCGAAGGGATTCGACAAATTCAACCCGTTCGTCTGGGACGGCTATTTCCAGGCGATCGAGGCCAGTGCATCGACCGCGCCGTTGTTGTTCGCCACCGGTAACCACGACATGGAAGCGCTGTACAGCCCCAACGGCTACGGCGGACATGCCGCGCGGCTCGATCAGCCGACCAACGGACCCAAGGGATGCCCGTCGGCGTACTCGTTCGTCTACGGCAACACTGCCGTTCTCTCGCTCGACGCGAACGACGTCAGCTACGAGATCAAGGCCAACACCGGTTACAGCGGTGGAGCCCAGAACACCTGGGTGGAAAAGACATTGGCGAAGTACCGTGCAGATCCGAACATCGACTTCATCGTCTGCTTCTTCCACCACTGCGCGTATTCGACCACGTCGACGCACGCGAGCGACGGCGGCGTCCGCGACGCGTGGGTTGCGCTGTTCGACAAGTACCAGGTGGACGTAGTGCTTCAAGCCCACAATCACGTCTTCGAGCGCACCGATCCCATTCGTGGCAACCGTGCGACGCGGGTCGCCGGTGACAACGCCACGGTCAACGGAAAGACCGACGGCACCGTGTATTACACAGTCGGCGGTGGTGGTCGTTCACGCTATACGTTCCAGGACGGTGAGGGCGTGAGCTACCGCGGCAACGAGTTGCCCGACACGGCAGTTCCGAACAGTTACGTATGGGCGCCGGACGGCACCAAGTCGGCCGAGTCCATCACCTGGTCTCGGGTGCGATTCCTCAACTACTCGTTCGTCAGAGTCGATGTGGTGCCGGGTATTCCGGGCATCACCGCCAGCAGGATGACGATCGGTGCAATCGACGAATACGGTAACGAGTTCGACCGTCTGACGTTCGAGCGAGACATTCCGGTTGGTCCGGTGTTCGGTTCGTCCTAGTGCCGGCGGCAGTGGTGTGGCTGAGTGCCGTGGAGGGCACCTAACCGCACCACTGTGCGGAGCGCACTACAACCACTTCTGACGCTTGAACACCACGAACAGTGCAGTGGAGCAGATCACCATGGCGATCAGAGCCATCGGATAGCCGAGCTGCCACGTCAGTTCCGGCATGTCCTCGAAGTTCATACCGTAGATGGCGGCGATCAGCGAGGGCGCGAAAAGTATTGCGCCCCGGGATGAAATCCGTTTGACCTGTTCGTTCTGCTCCAGGCTGGCCACCGTCATGTTGCGCATCTCCTCGTTCTGCTGCTGCGCAACGATGGTCGAGTGCACGGTCAACGCATTCTGCAGGTTGGAGCGGAAGGACTCGATGCGGTCGGACACGCGGATCGCGTGATCGTGCACGTCGCGCAGGTATCGCTGCAGTTCCACGTCGACGTTGTACTTGTCCGAACCGCGCTTGAGTGATTCGATCATTTCGACGAGGGGCTTTGCGGCACGGTCGAATTCGGACACCTCACGGAGCAGTGAGTAGATGCGACGCGATACCGACGGGTCGCCGGTGAACAGCTGATCCTCGATCTCGTCGATGTCGTTCTGCAGTCCGGTCACCACCGGGACGTACTCGTCGACCACTTGATCGAGGATGCCGTAGAGAATTGCCTCGGGGCCGAGTTGGAGCAGTTCGGGAGATCCTTCGAGCCGCTTGCGCACCATTGCCAGATCGGGGGATTCGGCATGGCGAATGGTGACGACGAAATCGGGTCCGAGGAATATGTGCAATTCGCCGAATTCGACCTTTTCGGTCTCGTCGATGTATCGAGCGGGTCGGAGAACGACGAATAGTTGCTCGGCGTACCGTTCCAGTTTCGGTCGCTGATGGGCTGCAATGGCATCTTCCACGGCGAGGCGGTGCAGACCGAACTCGCCTGCTACAGCATTGATTTCACTGATCTCGGGGCGGTACAGGCCGATCCAGGCCATGCCGTGCCGCTCGCGCATCAACTCGAACGTGATGTCGAGGCTCTCGGGATTGGCAGTGCGTTTGCCGTCGACGTAGACGGCATTGTCGATGATCGGCACCTGTTCGTTCACCTCGGCTCGAGAAGGAAATGTGCCGGACGGCATCACGACCGAGACTATCTCCTGCGAAAATGGGGCGGTGTTTTTCGGCGCAGCCATCACCGCGGGTGCGACGCCGATCACGACGCCGCATCCCTCATCGGCCGCCGGTTGTCACGCTCAGGTGGCAGACCCCAACGGGGTGATCCGGGAATCTGCCACACCTCGAGGTGGCCGTGCGGCTGGTCTAGTCGCTTATGACGATCACTTTGATCTCCGCGTTCTCGCTGACCTTCACCCCGACCGGGAAGTTGAGGCCGATCACGCGGGCGTCGGGGCGGTCGTAATTGACGGTGACGTTGTCGAAGCCTGCGTCCTCCAGGGCCGCGATGGCCGCAGATTGGGACATTCCGATCACGTCTGGAATTCTTTCGCGATCCGGAGCAGCTTGAGCGACTGCGCCGCCACCGAGCGCGATGGCTCCCGTCAATGCAACAGTGGCGACGGCTTTCTTGAATTCGATACGCATGATGTTCTCCTCGGGTGAGCCGGAATCTTCGAACACGACGGTGCCCCTCGATTCTAGGTCCGACCTCGGGTTTTGCTGTGAGGTTTCTGTCAGCACCATGACATGCTGATCCGATGCTTCTCGACGTACTCGGTTTGATCGGTATCGCGGCCTTTGCGGCGTCGGGTGCGTTGATCGGAGTGCATCGCCGGTTGGATCTGTTCGGGGTCTGCGTCGTCGGAATCACGACGGGCATCGGCGGCGGAATCATTCGCGATCTGCTGCTCGGCATCCACCCACCGACGTCCCTGGACACGTGGCCGAACCTCACGGTCGGCTTGTTCGCCTCGCTGGTCGTGTTCGTTGCGCACCGACAGATGGGCAAGGTCCGGCGCGGTGTTCTGGTGCTCGACGCCTTCGGGATGGGACTGTTCGCATCGACCGGTGCGACGATCGCGTTGGCTGCCGGCGGTAGCGCGTTGGCGGGAGCTCTCATCGGCACCACGACGGCGGTGGCAGGCGGCGTGATCCGAGACGTGCTGGTCAACGAAGTTCCCCTGCTGCTGCATCGGGACCTGTATGCCCTGCCGGCCATGCTCGGTGCGACGGCCGTCGTGTTGGCCGATGCCGCGACCCTGCCGGAGAACGTGGGTCTGGTCGCGGGAACCCTGCTCGCGACGGGGTTGCGCCTGCTCGCGCTGTGGCGAAAGTGGAACCTCCCGCTGGCGAAGCACCTACCGACGCTCTAGGTCGCTATCCGCACCCCTCTCAGACATATCTCAGTCGACCGGGACAAACTGTACGAATGCGGATATTGGTGGTCGACGACGATCGGGCAGTGCGTGAGTCGCTGCGCAGGTCGCTGACATTCAACGGGTACACCGTGGACCTGGCGGTCGACGGGCTCGACGCGCTCGAGCAGGTCGCGGCGGCACGTCCCGACGCCCTGGTGCTCGACGTGATGATGCCTCGCCTCGACGGCCTGGAGGTGTGCCGTCGATTGCGCAGTGTCGGTGACGACCTGCCGATTCTGGTGTTGACGGCACGGGACTCGGTGTCCGAGCGTGTTGCCGGCCTCGACGCCGGTGCCGACGACTACCTGCCCAAGCCGTTTGCGCTCGAGGAGTTGCTGGCTCGCCTGCGCGCTCTGCTTCGGCGTACCGCGATGGAAGCGGGCATCGACTCGGAGACCATGACGTTCGCGGACCTGTCGTTGGACCCGGTCACTCGTGAGGTCTCGCGCGCCGAACGCTCGATAAGCCTCACCCGGACCGAATTCTCGTTGCTCGAAATGCTGATGACCAATCCGCGTCGAGTCCTCACCAGAAGTCGCATCCTCGAGGAAGTCTGGGGTTACGACTTCCCGACGTCGGGCAACGCGCTCGAGGTGTACGTCGGGTACTTGCGGCGCAAGACCGAGGCGGAGGGGGAGTCGCGGCTGATCCACACCGTTCGCGGTGTCGGGTACGTCCTGCGCGAGACGCCCCCGTGATGGTCGCTTCGTTCGGGCGCAAGTCGGCCGACAATGTCGGCTCCTCGCCGACGGCGATGCGGCCACCGATGCCACTGACACGGTCGGTGTCGCTGCGGTGGCGGGTGACCTTGCTCGCGGCCTCCGTCGTCGCAATTGCGGTGGCGGTCATGGCCATTGCCGCGTACACGGTGGTATCCCGAGCACTGTACGGCGATGTGGACACTCAATTGCGTTCGCGTGCTTCGGCTCTGGCGGAGTCCAGTCTGGTGTCCTACGACCCGCGGTTCGTCGCCGGGGCAACGTTGTACAGCACCGATGTCAGTGTCGCGCTGATCTATCCGGACATGTCCAGCTACAACCCGCCCGGGCCCAAGGTGCCGATCGGCGATGCCGAACTCGCTGTGGTGAGCGGAGAGCAGGAATCGTCGCTACGCACACTCGACGATCAGCGGGTACTGGCACTACGCACCAAGGACGGCAGCACTCTCGTCGTCGCACAGAGACTACTGCCGACCGGAAAAGTACTCGACCGTCTGGCGTGGGTGCTGCTGATCGTCGGTGCCTGCGGCGTGGTGCTGGCGGCTGGAGCAGGTATGGCCGTGGGGCGCACCGGTTTACGCCCGATCGCCCGACTGACCGCGGCTGCCGAACGGGTGGCACGCACCGACGACCTGACGCCGATCCCGGTGACCGGCGACGACGAGTTGGCGCGTCTGACCGAGAGTTTCAACACGATGCTCCGGGCACTGGCCGAATCTCGCGGCAGGCAGAGCAGACTGGTCGCCGACGCGGGCCACGAACTTCGCACCCCGTTGACTTCGCTGCGGACCAACATGGAGTTACTCATCGCGGCGGGACGCCCAGGAGCGCCGTCCATCCCGGACGAGGACATGGCCGAGTTGCGGACCGACGTGGTGGCGCAGATTCAGGAATTGTCCACCTTGGTCGGTGATTTGGTCGATCTGGCGCGAGAGGACGCGCCGGAGACGGTGTTCGAGCGAGTCGATCTCGCCGATGCCGTAGAACGCAGTCTCGAACGAGCACGCCGCCGTCGCAACGAGATCGACTTCGAAGCGACGTTGATGCCGTGGTTCGTCTACGGCGATCAAGCAGGACTCTCGAGAGCCGTGCTGAATGTGCTCGACAACGCGGCCAAATGGAGTCCCAGCGGTGGTGAAGTGCGAATCGCGATGCGGCAGATCGGCGATGGCCTGCTGGAATTGACGGTCGACGACGCGGGCCCCGGTATCCCCGAGGAAGATCGCGAGCTGGTGTTCGAGCGCTTCTATCGCTCGACGGCGTCACGTTCGATGCCCGGATCCGGTCTGGGACTTGCCATCGTGCGGCAAGTGGTCGTCAAGCACGGCGGCACCATCGGAGTGGAGGTGTCCGAGCGGGGCGGCGCGTTGATACGAATCGTGTTGCCCGGCGAGGGTGCTCCTGATCCCACCACACTCTCGGCAAACTGATAGCCGGATCTCAGCGCGCTCTCAGTCCCGCCCTGCACAGTGAGTAGCAAGAAGGCGGGCGGACCTCGGATACCGAGGTCTCTACTGAAGGAAGCAGCAACGATGAGCGACGACCGTAACGAATCCGAACAGAGCGGACAGGGTGCCGGTGGCGAGCAGCATCCGGCGGACCGGGCTTCGCGCGGCGACGAGCAGAACTACTCGGCCCAGCAGCATCCGTCTCAGCAGCATCCGACTCAGCAGTTCCCGCCGCAGCAGGGTTACCCCCAGCAGTACGCCGGCTACGGACAGGGGGCCTACCAGCCCGGCTACGGCCCGTACGGTCAGCAGGGCGATCCGCAGCACACCCAGGCTCACCACGCACAGCCACAGCACGTTGCGCCGCAGTCCGATTCGGCACCGACTGCGGTGAAGTCCCGCCCGGGTAGGTCGGTACTGGTGGCCGGAGCCATCGCGCTCGTTCTGGTCGGTGGCGGAATCGGCGGCGCGGTCGGTGCGATCGCCACAAACAATGCCAACGGCAACGGCGGGGGAGTGACCAACTCACTGAACTCCACGGTCACTGCAGCTCAGCCTGCCGCCAATTTCCCCGACGGCTCGATTCAGGCAGTAGCGAACAAGGTTCTGCCGAGCGTCGTGCAGATTCAGGTGAAGGGCTCCCAGGAAGAGGGTGAGGGCTCTGGCGTCATTCTGAGCAGCGACGGCCTGATCCTGACCAACAATCACGTCGCGACGGGTGCGGGTGCCAACGGCAAGCTCACTGTCGCGTTCTCGGACGGATCTGTGGCCGACGCGACGATCGTCGGTGCCGACTCGGTCTCGGACATGGCCGTCATCAAGGCCGAGGGCAAGTCGAACCTGACGCCGATCGAACTCGGATCGTCCTCGAACCTCGAAGTGGGCCAGCAGGTCATCGCGATCGGCTCCCCGCTGGGCCTGGCAGGCACGGTCACCACGGGCATCGTCTCCTCGCTGAACCGGCCCGTGTCGACGTCCGGCGAGTCCGGCAATCAGAACTCGGTGATCGACGCCATCCAGACCGACGCTGCGATCAACCCGGGTAACTCCGGAGGCGCACTCGTCAACACCGACGGACAGCTCATCGGCATCAACACTGCGATAGCCACACTCGGCGGCAGTCAGGGGTCCGCGCAGAGCGGCTCCATCGGGCTCGGGTTCGCCATCCCGGTGGATCAGGCCAAGCGCATCGCCGACGAACTGACCACGACGGGCAAGGCGACCCAGGCAATGATCGGCGTTCAGGTGCCGTCGCAGGACGACGCCAACGGAGCAACCGTCGTCGAGGTCACCGAGGGAGGACCGGCAGCAGCTGCGGGCATACCGAAGGGCGCGGTGATCACCAAGGTCGACGATCGCATCGTCGCCAGCGGTGACGCGTTGATCGCAGCGGTGCGGTCACACGCACCGGGCGATACGGTCACCATCACCTACACCGACGGCGGCAGCGAGAAGACCGCGACAGTGACGCTCGGCACCGCCGAGCCCGCAGCGGCGCAGCCACAGACTCAGCAGCAGGAACAGCAATTGCCGTTCCAGGTCCCGTCGTTCCCCGGTGGTCGCTGATGTTCGGAGAAGCGGGCAGGCAGAGCACGGTTGCAACGATTTACGCACAGCGTGAGCCGGGTGGAGGCCTTACTACTACGGTGAGCGGTATGGAACTCGACGCACCACTGGCAGGGCGCGCGTTGGTCGTCATCGTTGACGACCGAACAGCGCACAGCACCGAGAAGGATTCGAAGGGCCCACTCGTCACGGAGCTGCTGACCGAGGCAGGCTTTCTGGTCGACGGTGTCGTCGCAGTGACGGCGGACGAAGTGGACGTGCGCAACGCACTCAACACCGCGGTGATCGGCGGCGTCGATCTGGTGGTCTCCATCGGTGGCACGGGCGTCTCACCGCGCGATGTCACTCCGGACGTCACCGCGGAGGTCCTCGACCGTGAGATTCCGGGCATCAGTGAGGCACTGCGATCGTCGGGGCTGGCAGCAGGTTCGTTGGACGCAGGTCTGTCCCGTGGGCTGGTCGGTGTGTCCGGAAGCACCCTGGTGGTGAATCTGGCCTCGTCGCGGGCTGCGATTCGAGACGGAATGGCGACGCTGACGCCACTGGCGAGTCAGGTCATCGCCGAGCTGTCTGGATTGGACGCATAGCGATACCCATGAGCGACGAGCCGAACGACGATCGATCGGCCGAAGACGACGCGAGCCGGGCCCGAGCAGAACGGGCCCGGCTCGCTCGCATCTTCGGTGAGGTGCTGCCGGAGACGACCGGAGACGAACGGGGTGAGGGTTCGGGTGTCGAGAACGGCGGGTCGGCGTCGGACGAATGGTTGAAGCAACAGCGACCACCCCATTACTTCTGATGTGATCCACAACACATTTATTTGGCCTGAATGACAGGTCTGTTAGTTACTCGTTTACCTGCCGTTAGCGACGCGCAACCGGGGTACGGGTGGTTGGGGGACCGCACTGCCTCCGCTCCGTGCGGCGCGAGAAGTGACGATTCGCCCGTAACGGGCGGGCCGGTCCGAGCGTCTTCCCACATCAGAGCGGTTTTGCGGATTTGCGCAATGTGTAACGGTCTGGTCACGTAACCGGATAGTGTGACGCGCGTTACCACCTAATGGGGTGTGAAAGTTGTTCACGCCGTTGAAACACATCACGCCGAGGCAACGATGTGGTCCCGATCGTAGGGATTGTCACGATCGGGCAACTCCTCTAATGTTCCCCTCAGCTTCCAGAGACCAGAGCGTGGGACCAACCGGTTCCGCGCTCTTCACCTCGGAACAGTGTGATCAAGGATGTGGCCTTCGCGGCCACATCCGGCTCGGGCTCGCACACATCGTTGAGTGCGATCTAGTTCGAGGGTGAAAGCCACAAGCTTCCCCGTGCGACACCGCGCTGGGACTGAACATGATGAGGAATAAATGACGGAGATCCAGAAGTCGCGGCGCAGCCGGGGACTCAAGTCCATGAGCGTTGCAGTTGCTGCCAGCGCTTCGGTAGTCGGCCTGGTGCTCGGTACCGGAACGGCTTCCGCCGCAGTCGACAGCTCCAACTCGGTTGTCGACGCCGACGGCAACACCATCACGGTGACGCTGTCCGACACCTTCATCAACGGTGTCGCTCCGCTCGACGGCAACCCGCTCACCCGTGAGTGGTTCGCCAACGGCCGGGCTTCCTACGACGTCCAGGGCCCCTCGGCCGACGACTTCGAGGGCACCCTCAAGATCGGTTACCAGATCGGCTACCCGATGAGCCTCAACGGTGGCGTCGAGATCTCCTGGTCCTCGCCTTCGGCCGAGTTCAACCTCGGTTCGGGCAACGAGTCCTCCGTCACCGGCACGTTCCCGCTGGACGGCACTGCTCCGAGCGTCGGACCGCTCACCGGCACCGGCACCTCCAGCACCGGCCTCGATGTCGGCGTTCAGCTGATCCCGCAGGCCACCGGCACGATCGCACTGGCCAACGGCCCCGGCGTCGTGCAGTCCGAGAGCGCATACGCAGTGCTCAACGAAGAGGCCGACATCACCTCTTCCGAGGGTGACGCAGCGGGCACCAGCGGATCCATCCAGGTCGCGAACCTGCACGGCACCGCCACCGGCATCCTGGGCAACGTCACGATCCGTCCGTACGTTTCGCTGACCAGCGGAACGGGCGACACGGCCATCACCTACGGCGTCCCGGTTCGCCTCAACTGATTTCCGAATCGGTTGTAGCTCGGTGATGTAACGTCACCTGCTGAAATTCGAGACAAGTTCAGGCCCGTACGGATTACTCCGTACGGGCCTGAACTATGTTCTGCACAGAAGTAGTTCGATGTACACAGAGAGGCACTGAACCGAAGATGCACTCGAAAGCCCGTTTCACGGTCGTCGCCGCGGGAGCGCTCGTTGCGCTCGGCCTCGCCGCCGGTTGTAGCAGCGACGAGTCCGCGGCCTCCGGCGAGAACACGGATGTCTGCAACACCTTTGCCGCCGACCACAACGCGTTCGTCGGACTGGCGGCAGCAGGACCCGGATCGGCCGAGAACATCGACAAGTGGACCGCCGACAAGCAGGCAGCTGTCGACAAGCTGAACGCGCTGCCCGGCACCGCCTCCGGTGATGTCGCCAGTTCGTTGACGACATTCGTCGATGCGTTGCCCGCGGATACGCTGGAGCTCTCGACCACCGACAGTGAGGCCGGCAAGGCCTTCGTCGACAACGGGGCGGCCGTTGCCTCGGCGTGCGAGGCAGACGGCACGACGATCACGCTCGACGCGCTTCCGCTCTCGACGTTCACCAACTGAGTGGGACCGGCCGCGTCTCGGCCCTCCCCTCTGAACGAATGAATGCGCCATTCACGCTGTCAGACAGCGTGAATGGCGCATTCATTCGATAGGTGACCCGACTGGCTCGGGTGAGCGAATCAGTCCTTGGAGTGCTTGCCGAGATCCGGTGCCGCGTCGATTGCCTCGCCGCTACCGCCGGTGGTGTCGGCTGAAGTCGAAAGCTTCTGTCCCGCTTCGGTTCCCCCCGCGAGGATGTCGCGAATCTGAACCAGCACGTCGACGTCGCTCAGTTCCTTCTCCGGCTGACTGACGAAGCGCTTCTTGGCCGTGTTCACCGGGAGAATCAGTACGAAGTAGACCACTGCCGCGATGATGACGAAATTGATGACCGCGGTGATGACTGCGCCGACGTTGACGAACGATTCCGGCGACGACGTGATCTGAAACCCGAAGCCGTATTCGTTGCTGCCACCGAGCGCTGCGACAAGGGGGTTGATGACGTTCGTCGTGAATGCGGTGACGATGGCGGTGAATGCCGCGCCGACGACGACCGCGACTGCGAGATCCACGACATTGCCGCGGAGTAGAAAGTCCTTGAAGCCCTTCAGCATGAGCCCTTCTCCCAACGTTCGGTTTGTTCTGTCTCGACAGACGTTAGTGCAGGGTGACGGTGATTGCGCTGACCAACGAGGCGGCCGCAACCGTTGTCGCATCGTTCGTCGGTAGAGCCAGTAGTACGACGCGGTCTTGCTGCCTGCTGCCACCGGCGTCGGCGGAGACGAGCACGACCATCGCTCCCGACGCGAGAACCCGGGCCGCGGGGACTGCATCGGGGTTCTCCTGAGACTCGACCGTCAACACGTCGACGCGGTCACCTTCCCGCAGCAGGTCGGTCACCGCGGCATCGGCCAGATGCACCGGTACGACGCGTGCCTCGGTCCCCAGGGCCGTCGTGGCGGTCCGAGATCCGAGCAGGCGTACGTCGGTGAGCAATTCACCCGATCGGACCGGTCCGGTGAGTGTTCGACCGTTCACGGCCTCGGACTCGACGAGTGCGCCCGCGGGGACGTTCGTTCGGTCCCACTCGGCCGCCGCCACATCGGCCGATGTGAGTACGGTGCCGGGTGTCAGGTCGCGTCCGGCCGTGATCACTCGTACTCGGTCGTCACCTGCGGTGTCGTCGACGAACAGAACGGCGGCAACGGCGACCAGAACTCCCGCTGCGATCCGTCTGAATTTCGTGGATCCGACCCACGCCGGACGCACGGTGATGCGATCGAGCAGCGTCGAGTCGAGTCGATTCTTGCCGGCAGCCATGGCCGAAACGCTATCGGTGGCCGTTCCGGTACAGGCACCGAAAAGGCCGGGCTGTGGATAACGGCCCGGCCTGTGGATGAAGCGGAAAGCTACTGGCTGGCAGCAGCTTTCGTGGTGGACGAGGAAGACGAAGAGTTCGACGACGACGAATCGGAAGATTTCTTCTCCGCGGGCTTGGACTCGGACTTCGAGTCCGACTTCGCAGCGGCCGCATCGGACTTCTTCTCGCCCGCGCCCTCGCTGGAGGTGCCCCCGCCGCCGCGGCTGTCGGTGCGGTAGAAGCCGCTGCCCTTGAAGACGATGCCGACGGAGTTGAACAGCTTGCGAAGCTTGCCCGAGCACGCGGGGCACACCGTCAGTGTGTCGTCGGTGAAGGACTGAACGATGTCGAAGCGGTTGTCGCACTCGGTGCATGCGTATGAGTAAGTGGGCATCGTGTTTCCTCCGCGCTGGTCACCGAGGAAATTCGCCACTCTGCTGGCCGAGGCCGAACACCGCCGGTGTCTTGTCTGTTCGTCGAAACTGTCGAAACTGGGGAGAGCATTAGCACTCTACAGTCAGGAGTGCCAACGAATCGAATCGTAGCGTTATTCCGTACCCAAGCGTAGGAGCCCGCTGCCGGGGGTCAACACGTGCGTCACCGGTCTGTCGTGCGGTTCGGCGGGTAGGCGATCGACCAGTTCGTTCTCACGCACCACCGCGACCAGCATGGCGTCGCGCCTGCACAGGTCGAGGGTGCGGTCGTAGAAGCCCGCGCCTCGACCCAACCTGTTTCCGCGCCGGTCCACGGCCAGCGCCGGAATCAGCACCAGTGAGCAACCCGACACCGCATCGGGATCGAGCGGCGGTCCGCCCGGTTCCAGCAGCCCGAACGGGGCCGTCACCAACGACTCTCGTCCGGCGTACCGAGCCCAGCGCAACGGACCCGGCTCGTGTGCACTCGGAAGCAGAACGGTCGACCCGGCCGCGGCCATGGCGTCGAGCATCTCGATCGAACCGGGCTCCCGGCCGACGGGAACGTATGCGGCGACCACCGAGTGTTCGGCCGCCAATTCGCCCAGGACGTGACAGAGTGCGGAGGACTCCATTGCGCGTTGCGCACCGTCGAGCAGTCGGCGTTCGGCGAGAACATGCTTTCGCCATCGATCCTTGGACGTGTTCTCCGTGAATTCGGGAACGGTCACAACGGTTCGTCCTCCCTTCCTGTGCTGTCCTTCAACGATATGCACTCGGGGGTAAAACGCAGCACACGGCAAGCAGATCACCAGAAACCATGGATAGGGTGAGCACCATGACAGAAGCCGTTACAGCGACGACCGCCGCCACGCCCGTGCATTTCCGCACGGCCATCGTTCCCGCAGCGGGCATGGGTACCCGGTTCCTGCCGGCCACGAAAACCGTTCCGAAAGAACTGCTTCCGGTGGTCGACACTCCCGGCATCGAGCTCGTCGCAGGCGAAGCAGCAGATTCCGGCGCGCAGCGACTCGTGATCGTCACGTCCCCCGGCAAGGACGGCGTCGTCGCCCACTTCGTCGAGGATCTCGTCCTCGAGAACAAGCTCGAGGCCAGCGGCAAGCTCGAGATGCTCGAGAAGGTTCGAGTTGCTCCCGGTCTGCTCGACGTCCAATCGGTCATTCAGCACGAGCCGCTCGGACTCGGACATGCCGTCGCCTGTGCCGAAGAAGTCCTCGACGACGACGAGGATTCCGTTGCCGTTCTGCTTCCCGACGATCTCGTGATGCCCCGCGGTGTGCTCGACGTCATGGCCCGCGTGCGCGCCAAGCGCGGAGGCTCGGTGCTGTGCGCCATCGAGGTCCCCGACGACAAGGTCTCCTCCTACGGCGTCTTCTCCGTCGAGATCGTGCCCGACGCGGTCAACCCGAACGTCCTCAAGGTCACCGGTATGGTCGAAAAGCCCAAGCGGGCGGACGCCCCGTCCAACCTCGCTGCCGCGGGCCGCTACCTGCTCGACCGCGCGATCTTCGACGCCCTGCGCCGGATAAAGCCCGGTGCAGGCGGCGAGCTGCAGCTGACCGACGCCATTGCGCTGCTCATCGAAGAAGGCCATCCCGTGCACGTGGTGGTGCACCGCGGATCGAGACACGACCTCGGAAATCCCGGGGGATACCTGCGCGCTGCGGTTGACTTTGCTCTACAACGTGACGACTACGGTCCGGCGCTGCGCGAATGGCTGAACGAACGCTTGAGCGACAGCTGGGCACCGGAACTGACCACGTACGAATAGCATCGCGGGTCGATGCCATAGAGGAAGGGCCAGATGCGCTCGGTCGAAGATCAGCAGACCAGGGTGACCGCCGCGGCGGTGGCTCCACGGCCTGTCCGGGTCGCCATCTCGGAAGCACAGGGCCTGCTGTGTGCAGAAGAAGTGGTCACCGAGCGTCCCCTTCCCGGTTTCGACCAGGCAGCGATCGACGGCTACGCGGTACGGAGCGTCGATGTGGCGGCCGCGGGTACCGACCTGCGCAACGAGGACGACGAACGCATCGATCTGACGCTTCCCGTCGTCGGCGAGGTGTCCGCCGGATCGCGTCAACCCATCCGGTTGCAACCGCGTCAGGCGGTGCGAGTCGACACCGGCGCGCCGCTGCCGACACTGGCCGACGCCGTGTTGCCCCTGGATCGAACCGACAGCGGTCGTGCCCGCGTCAAGGTGTTCCGTCCGGTGCGGTCGGGTGACTACGTCCGCAAGATCGGCGACGACGTGCAGCCCGGTGACGTCGCGGTTCGCGCAGGCACGATCATCGGCGCGGCTCAGGTGGGGCTGCTCGCCGCCGTCGGGCGCGACAAGGTGCTGGTGCATCCTCGGCCGCGACTGTCGGTGATCTCCGTCGGTGGGGAACTGGTCGACACCGATCGGACCCCAGGGCCCGGTCAGGTGTACGACGTCAATTCCTACGCGCTCGCCGCCGCAGCGCGCGACGCCGGAGCCGACGTCAACCGGGTCGGGATCGTCAGCACCGATCCCAAGCGACTACGCGAGGTGGTCGAGGGCCAGCTCATTCGATCCGAGATCGTGGTCATCGCCGGAGCGGTGGGCGGCGGCGCATCGGACGGTGTGCGCGAGGCGCTCGGCGAACTCGGCGACATGGAAGTGGAACGAGTCGCGATGCACCCCGGGTCCGTCCAGGGCTTCGGCCAACTCGGACGCGACGAAGTACCCACCTTCCTGTTGCCTGCCAACCCCGTCAGCGCGTTGGTGGTGTTCGAGGTCATGGTGCGTCCGCTGATTCGGATCGCTCTGGGGCGACGGCAGCCGATGCGACGGACCGTGACCGCTCGAACCGTCGCACCGATCACCTCGATCGAGGACCGTAAAGGTTTTCTGCGCGGCCAGCTCATGCGCGACGAGGGAACCGGTGAATACCTGGTGCAGGCGCTCGGCGGCGCACCAGGATCGTCCTCGCATCTACTCGCGACACTCGCCGAGGCGAATTGCCTGGTCGTCATCGATCCCGAGGTCACCGAAATCCGCACCGGCGAAGAAGTGAAGGTCTCGTTCCTCGCTCAGAGAGGCTGACGCCATGTGAGCGGTAGTTCGTAGTGGGCTACGAGTTTCCGCTCACCTGCGCGTAGCGCATAACATCGACGGATGCCGCGAACGTGGTCGAGCCACCCAGGTTGGCCGGCGAAATTGGGTCCAGTGAGAGTGGCCGCCGGAACCGTCACCGTGCGGCCGGTACGGATGCGCGACGCGGCCGCGTGGAGCCGGATTCGCACGGAGGATCGCGCCCACCTCGAACCCTGGGAGCCCAGCGGAGAGGGTAGCTGGAATTCGCGGCATCACATCTCCTCGTGGCCGACGCTGTGCTCGGGCCTGAAGTCCGAGGCGCGCAAAGGGCACATGCTGCCGATGGTGATCGAAGTCGACGGTGAATTCTGTGGCCAGATCACCACCGGAAACATCGTGCGGGGAGCGCTCCGATCGGCCTGGATCGGGTACTGGGTGTCCAAGGAGGTCAACGGCAAGGGCGTGGCCACCGCGGCCTTGGCGCTCGGGCTCGACCACTGCTTCGGTCCGGTCGGACTGCATCGCGTCGAAGCGACGGTGCGACCGGAGAACCTGGCCAGTCAGGCAGTGCTGCGCAACGTCGGCTTTCGTGAAGAGGGGCTGCTCTACAAGTACCTCGACGTCGACGGCGAATGGCGCGATCACAAGCTCGTCGCGATCACCTCCGGTGAGGTGCAGGGAACCGTCGTCGAGCGGTTGGTTCGCGCGGGCCGGGCTGCGTGGGCGTAATCTTCGCGGCCGCGGCGCGAGTACTCGTGTTGTCCAAGTGACAGGAGTGTAATTCGGGTCGGCGCGTCTGCGTCGTTCTCGTTCTTCCTCCGCATAGCCTGAGGACGTCTTTCACTGTCGCCGTCGTCCAAGGGGAGGAGAACAACGCCGATGCCGAACTCGATCATCTGGATCGGTCTCGTAGCCGTCTGGCTCTTCGTTCTTCTGCCCATGCTCATGACCAAGCGTCCGCAGATCATGCAGACCACGGACGCTGCGCTCGCCACCCGCGTGCTGCATCGGGGTGGCACCCAGCGAAAGCAGCGCGGCCCCGCGACCGGGCATCGCAGCGATCCCGACTGGCGACCGGAAGACGACCTGCGAGTCTCCGCGCCGGCCCGAGAGATCTTCGGTGCCGCGATCGCGACCGTTCGTCCAGACTCACCCGATCTACCCGGTACCGCGGAGGACCCGATGGACACTCACGCTGCAGACAGCGACCTCGACAGCGAGGCACCGGACACGGAAGCACCGCGCGGAGGTTCGCCCGCGCACGAACCCGGTGTCGTCGACGACGATTTCGTGCCTCGCCGACGCGGACGCGGTGGTTTCGATCCCGAGGCCGATGCGATCGCCCGGGCCGCGCGGTACGCATTCCGACAGCGCGCCGTCCTCGGCCTGGTCTTCGCGGCGATCACCACCGCAGCCCTGGCCTTCATCATCTCCCCGGCGGTCTGGTGGCTGTGTGGACTGTCCGTCGCTGTCCTCGTCGGTTACCTGTACTACCTGCGTCGTCAGGTGCAGATCGAGGAGGAAGTGCGCAGGCGTCGGCTCACTCGGATGGGCCGATCACGTCTCGGCGTGGAATCGGAAACCGACGAAGAGTTGGAGCTCGTCCCGCAGCGACTGCGTCGCCCCGGCGCGGTGGTGCTCGAGATCGACGACGAGGATCCCGAATTCGAGCACCTCGACCACTACGAGGAGCCGTTCCAGGCCCGTCGTGACGACGACCGGGACCTGCGCAGAGCCCAGGGCGCGTAACCGACACCCGAAGCGACTTTGCTAGAGTTACCCAGCCGGTCGACATGACGGCAAAGGGGCTGTGGCGCAGTTGGTAGCGCGTCTCGTTCGCATCGAGAAGGTCAGGGGTTCGATTCCCCTCAGCTCCACCGACACGAAGAACCGTCACTCACGCGAGTGGCGGTTTTTTCGTGGTCCCGGCAACTGCGGAGGCACGTGTTACCGCGAAGTGAATTCGAGATGGATTCATATCGAACGAATTGGGTGATCGGTTCGGGATTCGATTTCAGAAGGCGTGTTTCGCAAACTGCAGTTGCATAATTGCCGCACAAAACCGTCGATTCGATTGTTTGAAGCGATGCGACCCGACCGAACGAACCTTTCGAGCCAGTGAGCTGCGGATATGCAGTTCGGGGCAGCTTTAGGCAATTTCTGGAACATGTCGTAAGTTCGAATTCGTGGCTGAGCTGTATTCAATGTCCGAATTTGTCAGGGGATCGCGATGAACACTCTCAGTGTGGTAATTCCGGTGCTCGACGAGGTCGATCATCTGGGTGAATGCCTGACGCTGCTGCTCGATCAGGGCGACGACATCGACCGCATCGTCGTGGTGGACAACGGGTCGACCGACGGCACACTTCGGTTGGTGAACGACATCCGCGCGGTCACGAACAAGGTCATGTTGGTCCACGAGCCCAACCGCGGCGTGGTCCACGCTCGCAACACCGGATTCGACCTGGTGGACTCGTCGATCATCGGTCGAATCGACGCCGATACCCGTGTTCGGCCCGGGTGGGCGCGCTCGATCGTCGACTTCTTCGACGAGCATGCCTCCGTCGCCGCCACCGGTGGACGGACGTTCCTCTACGAATCACCCTGGGCTCGGCCCCTGGCGTGGATGCATTCGCGCGCCGAACGACGTGAGCCGGCGGTGCGCGCCGCCCTGGCGGTATCGGGCAACAACTTCGCGATTCGCGCATCAGCCTGGCGCACGGTTCGCGGTGCGGTCAGTGAGCGAACCTGTGTCCACGAAGACATCGATCTGTGCCTGTGCCTGGCTGCCGAGCGCTTGCCTGTTGCCCAGAACGGGTCGATGAAGGCCGCAGTGTCCGGTAGGCGCGCAACGACATCGCCGGTGAAATACGTCCACTATGCGTTGGCGGGGTACCGCTCCTACCAGGAGCACGGTCTGGCGTCGCGCAAGCTCGGACGCATCGTGGCGATGGATTGGCTGATGCACACACTGCGGTGGCCGATCTCGCGACTGTTCGCCGCAGTACCGTGCCGGGCATTGCCCGTCGACGATCGTGCCGAGTCCGACGAACGGATGCGAGCCGCCGCGTGACGGCCGGCTCGCGTGTCCGCGACTGGATGCGCAATCCGTCGGACGTCCGCTGGGCCCTCGCTCAGATGCGTCAGGCGACTGTCGTCTCGCTGGCGAATGCGCCCTTCCTACCCGCCGTGCTGCGCGCATCGGTTCTGCGGCCTGCGGGTGTGCGGACAACCGGTCCGTGCCTGATGTACGGCGGTTCCATGATTCAAGGACTGGCGTCGGTTCGGATGGGCACCGGTGTGTTCGTGAACTTCGGCTGTTATTTCGACACCGTTGCCGACATCGTGATCGGTGACCACGTCTTCATCGCCGATCACGTTCGGATACTCACCAGTACCCACGAGACCGGGCCCTCTCGGCATCGCGCAGGCGCACTGCGGGGAGAGTCGGTGGTGATCGGTCCGGGAACGTGGATCGGGTCCGGCGTGGTCGTGATGCCGGGCGTGCACATCGGTGCCGGCTGCATCATCGGAGCGAACTCGTTGGTGACCGGAGACTGTGAACCGGACGGGGTGTACGTCGGGTCTCCGGCGCGCCGTCGCCGAGAGTTGAACGACCTTCCCGCAGCGCAGCAGTGGATCGGGGAGAAGGCCGATTTTCGTGATCGGGAAGCAATGCACAGATTGGTAATTCCTCCGAATTCCGAATTCTGATTCATAAAGTCCGAATAATTAGACGGGTTCTTTTCTTGAAGTAATGATGTAGCATCGTCAACGTCAGCGGCTCGAATTCAAATGCGTTCAGCGCCAATGGGTATCGGGCCACACGATTGCCAAAAATGTGTCAGGGGTTGGCGTTGTGAATACTCTTTCCATTGTTGTGCCCGCGTTCGACGAGGCGGCCCACATGCGCGAATGCCTGGACGCATTGCTCGTTCAGCGCGAACGCATTCAGGAAATCATTGTCGTCGACAACAATTCGACCGACGACACTGCGGCCATCGTCGCGGAATACGCACGGAGATTTCCGCAGGTAATTCTACTGCGAGAGGCCGAGCGCGGCGTCGTGCACGCGCGCAACACCGGTTTCGATCGCGCCCACGGATCGGTCATCGGCCGCATCGACGCCGATACCCGTGTCCAGGCCGGCTGGGTCGACTCGGTACTGGATTTCTTCGATCGCCGACTCGACTATGTCGCAGTCACCGGCCCGATCTACCTCTACGACTCTCCGTGGGCGCGCCCGTACCGGGCATTCGTCAACCGTTCCGTGCGGAACGGGCCTGCTGAGCAGTGGGTTTCTGCCGCATCGGGCAACAACTTCGCTATCCGCAGATCCGCGTGGGAAGCCGTTCGCGACAGTACGAGCCTGCGAACCGACCTGCACGAGGACATCGATCTGTCGCTGTGTCTGAACAAGGTCGGTCTGCGGATCGCGCAGATCGAGCCGATGCGCGTCGAGGTGTCCGGCCGTCGGTTACTGACGCCGCCGCTCGAGTATCGGCATTACGTCCGGAGCTCGTATCGCACGTGGGCCCATCACGGTCTGGCCAGTGGCTGGTTGCGCAGATTACTGATTTCGGACCTGGTTCTGCACACGGTGCATTGGCCCCTGACGCGAATTCTGTCGTCGTGCGAATCTCGGATTCTCCCGGTCTCGCATTCCGGAGCGAGCAACACGCCTGTGCGTGGTCTGTCGGACATTCACGGCGAGAGTTACGTTGCCGCAGCGCACGGAAAGTAGATACTTCGGCGCTGTGTTCGTCCTCCTTCTTGCGTGAGGAATGCGGGCAGGGTCGCCGAAGCAGGTCCTTCGAGTACGGACGGTCCGTGCCGGATTCGTGTCGGCGATCGACCGGAGCCGGCGCGGCCCGCAGAACCGGGGGATCGAGCACGCACGGGTGGGCCGCAGTGACCGATGCGATGCAGGGGGTCCTGAGCTTCGAGGCAGAAACTGTCGGCAGCTGTTGCGGCGATCGAGACGGGTGCGAAGTTCGGTTGATCGTTCGACGATCCACCTACCAGTCGCGCCGGTAGATTGACGGGCGATATTGTGATCGGGCCGGTTCCGAACACAGGATCTGCCCCTGCAACTTCTCTACGGAGTGTGAATGTCGTTCGAGATCGTCGACCTTGACGAAACGTGGGTCGCTGGTCTTCCAGTTCGCAGCCCCAAACGGGCGCTCGGTCGCCTCAACGACCCGGCGCTCGATCAAGCATGGTCCGCTGTTCTCAATCAGGAGACCTCCGGTCCGCTCGCTTCCATTTATACGGACTACGCCCCCGGTATCGGTTCGTACAATACACAGGTAGTCGGTTATCTGTGTTCTTCACTCGGTCAGGTCGAGCGTGGACATCTGGTTGCAAAAGTGCCCGCGGCCAAATACGCGCGTTTTTCCGCGGTGGGGTATTTCCCCGAGGTTCTCACTCGATTGTGGACTCAGATCGATCATGCCGAAGAGCAGGGCGAGATCGTGCGATCGTTCACCGGCGACTACGAGTGCTATCCGCACGCGTACAAGATCGATCTCTATCTGGCGATCACTGCGCCCGGCGGTTCGTGATGACCTTCCGTGTCACGGCACGCAGCGCGGAGCTGTTCAGTGGGTTGGTGGCACCGCGGGTGGAGCCCGGCGCGGAATCGAGCGGTAGCGAGTGGATGCGATTCCTGCGAGATCGTGTGCGCGAGAAGCACATCGACGCAACCCAGGTGAGCACGGTGTACGTTCCGGATCCGCACGGCACGGTCAACGCGGTGGTCGCGGTCTCGGTGGACTCGCCGAGTGATGTGGCTGTGGGCGATGTGTTCGTTTCGATACCGACCGGTGTGTTCGCAGTATTCACGCCCAGTGGCGCACTGGCGGATCCGATCGAGGACGTATGGGCTCAGGTCGACGAGTGCGTTTTGTCCGGATCGATATTTCGCGCCTACAAAGAGGAAGTCGAAGTCGTTACAAATGCCGGAGAGGTGGAACTTTTTATTTCAATCGTTTTGTAAACGAGCCGTTCTTCATGTAATTGTCACTTTCGAATCACAAAGTCGCCACCGGACCGGTTACTATTGTCCAGCGCTGGCAGCTCGATATGGCGAAGTGAATTCCACGTTCACCTCGATCGGCCGACGGGCAGGCAGCGCGCACAGAGCGTCGATGTCATGGCAAGGTCGACAGAGCAGGGGTGTTCCAACATGGTGAGACAACTCAGAGCAGAAGCCACACGAGCGGCCGCACTGCGCGCTGCAGCAGACCTCTTTCTCGAGGTGGGGCACGCGAATGCCACGCTGAGTCAGGTGTCGGCGCAGTCGGGCGTGACCAAGGGCGCGCTGTACTTCCACTTCGCATCGAAGGAGGAACTGGCCCGCGCGATCGTCGACGAGGGTCATGAGCGCGTGTCCACCGCGTGCGCGGGCATGGTCGACAGCCGCAGTCCGGCTCTCGAGTCGGTCATCGGAATCTCGTACTCGGTACTCGAGCTGGCCGCCTCGGACCCGCTGGTGCGCGTCATGTACCGGTTGCAGATGGAGATCGACGGATCCGACACCGCCCGAGGCAGCGTGTTCGGTACCTGGGGAAACATCTTCGAGCATCTCTTCGAGCGAGCCATCGAGCACGGTGATGTCGCCGACCATCTGGACGCGGGCAACGCGGCGCTGTTGATCTGCGAGATGCTGGCCGGTGTTCTGATGGTGTCCGAGGCGCAATCCCGTCTCGAAGACGCGCCGTCGCGCATGGAGAAGGTCTGGAACACGGTCCTTCCCTCGCTGGTGCCGATCGACAAGCTCGCCTACTTCCGTGAGTTCGCGGCGCGAAGTCTGTCCAGTTTCGTACGCGAGAACATCACGTCGGGGTCCGTCACCGTCTGATCGTGTTCGTGATCCCGATGTGCTTGCCGCGCTTCGGGCCGCCGGGCACACTGTGTGACATGGAACACATCACGCACGATCGAAAGATGTCGGACAACGAGCTCCGGAAAGCGATCGGCACCCTGCAGCAACGCGCGGACGATGCCCGCAAGCGGGGTGCCGCCGATGACGCTGCCCGCATAGAGCGCACCATCGCGGACTACCGAGACGAGATGTCGCAAAGATTGTGACGCCCCTCCCGGTCGTCACCGCGTAGGGTCGAAATCGAACTGACACGTGTCGACCGGTGGGGGATACAGGTTTCGATGGCTACATACGATCTGCGCGGCAAGAAGACGTTGATCACCGGAGCGGGCAGCGGAATCGGTCGGGCAACGGCCGTCGCTGCCGCCGAGGTGGGAGCCGAGCTCTTCCTCACCGACATCAACGCCACCGGTTTGGCGGAGACGGTGGACATGGTGGGTCGAGCGGGCGGCACCGTCAGCCACTCGTTGCCGTTCGATGTGTCCGACTTCGAGGCGGTCACCGCTTTCGCGGACGACATTCATGCCGAGTTCGGCAGTCTCGACGTCGTGATGAACGTCGCGGGAATCTCCGCCTGGGGAACCGTCGAGAACCTCGAGCATCGGCACTGGAAGTCGATGGTCGACGTCAATCTGATGGGCCCGATCCACGTCATCGAGAAGTTTCTACCGCCGATGATCGAGGCCGGTCGCGGTGGTCATCTGGTCAATGTCTCGTCTGCTGCCGGTCTGATCCCACTGCCGTGGCACGCTGCCTACAGCGCCAGCAAGTACGGGCTGCGCGGAGTGTCCGAGGTACTCAAGTACGACCTCAAGCGCCACGGAATCGGTGTCAGTCTCGTGGTGCCCGGTGGCGTGAAGACCGGATTGGTGCAGACGCTTCAGATCGCCGGCATCGATCGTGACGATCCGCGCGTACAGAAGTTGCAACACCGATTCGAAAAGCGCGCCGTGGAACCGTCGGTCGTCGCCGATGCCATTCTCGCCGGCATCGCCAAACGCAAATACCTCGTCTACTCCTCCAACGACATTCGCTTCGGGTACTGGGTCGCGCGAAAGTTCGCCCCGCCCTACGAGTTCGTGCTGCAGAAGGCGAACGATCAGTTCTCCAAACTGCTCGAGCCGCGTCGAGTCGAGGGTTCGTCGAAATCGACATCCAGCGTGCGCGCACCCGGCCCCGAATAGGACAGCTCGTCGTGCGGATTGGCCAGCGCACAGCCGGCCAACGAAAGACAACCGCACCCGATGCACCCGGTCAAGTTGTCCCGAAGTCGGATCAATTGCTCTATCCGAGAATCGAGTTCGCGATGCCACCGCGTCGAGAGCCTGGCCCAGTCCTCGCGCGTCGGCGTCCGCTCGTCCGGTAGTTCGCTCAATGCCTGACGTATGGTCGCCAGCGGGATCCCCACCTTCTGCGAGATCCGGATGAAGGCGACCCGTCGCAGAGTTTCGCGATGGAATCTGCGTTGGTTACCCGAGGTGCGGCGACTGCTGATCAGCCCCTGCTTCTCGTAGAAGTGCAACGCCGAGACCGCAACTCCACTGCGCTCGGACAGCTGGCCGGGGGTCAATTCGCGGACGTTCCACTCGGGCATCGGCACGACCTCGACAATACTTCAGGTCCTGATACCGGCGGCGACCTGCGAATGGGTTTACCGTTCGTTCATGAGTGTCGATGCGGCTGCGGGCCCGTTGGGTGCCGACTCGGAGGTGGGGGTGCTGCGCACCGTCATGCTGCACCGGCCGGGCGACGAGCTTCGACGCCTCACGCCGCGAAACAACGACCAGCTGCTGTTCGACGGTCTGCCGTGGGTGGATCGCGCACAGGACGAGCACGACGCGTTCGCCGATCTGCTGCGTGGTCGCGGGGTGACGGTGCTCCTCCTCGGCGAGCTTCTCACCGAGGCCATGACGGTCAGCGGCGCAGCGCGAATGCAAGGTATCTCCGCCGCTGTCGATGCCCGACGGCTCGGCCGGTCGCTCGCCGAGGACCCGGCCCAGCACCTGCGGGGTGTCCCCGCGGCCGAATTGGCGCAGATCCTGATGGCGGGCATGACATTCGACGAACTGCTCGAGGCGGAGACGGGGGAGCCGCTTCCGATCGGTGCGTCGCTGGTTCGGCGGATGCATCACGGTGGCGACTTCGTCATCGATCCGCTGCCGAACCTGTTGTTCACTCGCGACTCGTCGTTCTGGATAGACGATCGAGTGGCGATCACCTCGTTGGCTCTGCCTGCCCGGGTGCGGGAGACATCGCTGACCGATCTGATCTACGCGTTCCATCCGATGTTTCGGGGTGTGCGGCGCGCGTACGAGTCGCGGACCGCACCGGTCGAGGGCGGTGACGTGTTGCTGCTCGCTCCCGGTGTGGTGGCTGTCGGAGTGGGGGAGCGCACCACGCCCGCCGGTGCAGAAGCGCTGGCGCGCAGCCTGTTCGAGGACGGTCTGGCGCACAGTGTGTTGGTGGTGCCGATCGCGCAGGAGCGCGCGTCGATGCATCTGGACACGGTGTGCACCATGGTCGATACCGATGCGGTGGTGATGTATCCGGCCATTCAGGACACGTTGTCCGCCTTCACCATTCGCCGCGAGGACACAGGAGTCAGTATTCGAGGTGCCGACCCGTTTCTCGAGGCGGCCGCCGCTGCGATGGGAATCGGCAAGCTGCGGTTGATCGATACCGGACTCGACCACGTCACCGCCGAGCGCGAACAATGGGACGACGGTAACAACACGCTGGCCATCGCGCCGGAAGTCGTCGTCGCGTACGAGCGCAACGTCGAAACGAACGCACGACTCGAGGCGTCGGGCATCGAAGTGTTGCGGATTTCCGGATCGGAACTCGCTTCGGGACGCGGCGGTCCGCGGTGTATGTCGTGCCCGGTGTCCCGCGAGAGGTTGTAGCGCTCTACAGGACGGTGTTCACCTTGTCGGCCGGTCGGGCGAGCACAGTGCCCTTGTCGGTCACCACGATCGGGCGTTCGATGAGAATCGGATGCTCGGTCATCGCGGCGATCAACGTGTCGGCGTCCGCGCCCGCGAGACCCAGTTCCTTGTAGATGCTCTCGCGAGTCCGGATGGCCTGACGGGGTTCGAGACCGGCATCGGCGAGAAGTGTACGGAGTTCGTCCTCGGTCGGAGGCGACTCGAGGTACCGGATCACACGTGGAACCACACCGGCTTCCTCGATCAGTTTCAGCGCTGTGCGAGAGGTGTTGCACCGCGGATTGTGGTAGATGGTCGCCGAGCCCGATGGGTCGTTCCGCAGGCTCCTCTCCTCAGGGACGGTCATGTTTGCAATCCTGCCACGCGGGTAGCCAACCCGACAGATTCACGTCAGGAACGGAGTAGTCGATATGACCGACAAGCGCATTGTCATTGCAGGTGGCCACGGCCAGATCGCCCAACATCTGACTCAGGTGCTCACCGCCCACGGAGACCGCGCGGTGTCGCTGATTCGCAACGGCGACCACGTCGATGCCGTCACTGCGCTCGGCGCGTTGCCGCAGGTGATCGATCTCGAATCGGCTTCGGTCGACGATGTGGCCGCGGTGTTGGCCGGTGCCGACGCCGTCGTGTTCGCGGCGGGTGCGGGCCCCAACAGCGGTCCCGAGCGCAAGGACACGGTGGACCGCGCGGGCGCGGTGCTGCTGGCCGATGCCGCCGAGAAGGCCGGCGTCCGCCGCTACGTGCTCATCAGCTCGTTCGGTGCGGGCGAGCCGGTCGCCGAGGATCTCGACGACGGTTGGAAGGCCTACATCAAGGCCAAAACTGCTGCAGAAGAAGATGTTTCGGCCCGAGATGGACTGGACTGGACGATTCTGCGTCCAGGCAAGTTGACCGACGACGACCCGACGAACTCGGTGGCACTGGCCGAACCGCCGATGGACTCGGGTGAGGTCACCCGGGCCGACGTGGCCGCAGTGATCGCGCAGCTGCTCGACACCGGCGCGGCTGTACGCAAGACTTTGATGCTCACGTCCGGTTCGACGTCGATCGTCGACGCAGTCGACGCTCTCGGATAAGGCACCTACTGTGCGTGTGCATATCGATTCGTCGAACACGACCCCTGTGTTCGAGCAACTGCGGATGCAGATTCTCGGGCTGGTGCGATCGGGCGATCTCATTGCCGGGACCAAGATTCCGACGGTTCGCGGCTTGGCCGAGGAGCTGAAGATCGCGCCGAACACGGTCGCGAAGACCTACCGCGAGCTCGAGCAGCAGGGCATCATCGAGACGCGAGGTCGGTCCGGGTCGTTCGTCGCGTCGGGCGGTGACCCGTCGCGTGACATCGCGGCCCGGGCGGCCACGGAGTTCGTCAGAACCGTGCGATCCATCGGCCTGGACGACGACCAGGCCCGTTCGTTTCTCGAATCCGCGCTCAAGGGTGCCAGCGGCAACTGAGTTGACGCTTCAACCTACTTCTGTCAGGGTGGTGCTGCCCGTACCGCCCTGTCAGAAGGATGTGTCATGAATTCCACCGTCGTCCGCGACGCCGTCGCCCTCGTTGCTCGAATCGGACTGGGAGTCGTCTTCATCGCCCACGGGTGGCAGAAGCTCAACACCTACGGTCTCGATGGTGCCGCCGCGAGCTTCGAGGCGATGAACGTTCCACTGCCCACCGCGTCCGCGTATTTCGCGACGTTCGTCGAACTCATCGGTGGCGGAGCGCTCGTGCTCGGGATCTTCACCCCGATCGCTGGGCTGCTGCTGTTCCTGGACATGCTCGGTGCTGCCGTCTTCGTTCACTTCGAGAACGGCGTCTTCGCTGCGGACAACGGTTACGAACTGGTCGTCGCGCTCGGCGTCGGTTCGCTCCTGCTCGCTGCATTCGGTGCCGGACGCATCAGCATCGACGGCGTCACCAAGGGCAAGACGGCACTGCTGGCATAGGTCGTTCCGCCGGCTCTGCATCGGCCTGGCCCGACCGCCCTACCGCCAGCTCGGTAACCACAACTGTTCCTGCCACATCTGTGGCGTGATCGGCATTGCGGTGAGAATCGGCCAGAGCCAGACGAAGTTCGCTATCACCACGGCGAGGTACAGGGACACCAGCAGTAGTCCGGTACCTCGCCGTTCGGCCGATGCGGTGGCCTTGCCGATGATGTCGCCCAACACCAACGCGAAGCCCATCACCATGAACGGGGCCAGAGCCACCGCGTAGAAGTAGTACATCTGCCGGTCGAGCGTGGTGAACCAGGGCAACAAGGCTGCGGAATAGCCGACGAGCACGGTGGCGTAACGCCAATCGCGTCGGACGAACACCGACCAGATCACCCAGGCCAGCATCGGCAGTGCCAACCACCACATCGCGGGAGTGCCGATCAGCATGATCGCCTTCACGCACGAGGACGCCGAGCACCCGGATACGCTCTCGCCGTCGGCGAAGTAGTACAGCATCGGACGCAGGCCCATCGGCCAGGTCCACGGCTTCGATTCCCACGGATGCCGGTTGCCTGCCGAATTGGTCAGGCCCTCATGGAATTCCAGCACGTTGCTGCTGTAGTACCAGAGCGAACGCAGGGCCTCGGGCACGAACGAGAACGGCCCTCCAGCACCGATTCCGTTGCCGACCTCGTGCCGGTCCACGCCGGTCTCGGAGGTGAACCACGCCCAGTAGGTCATCAGATACACCGCGATCGGAACGACCACCAGCGCGTACAGCGCAGGGCCGATGTCGCGCAACGCCGTTCCCCGCCACGGGCGTCCGACGCCGTACGAGCGCCGCGCCGCCACATCGAATGCCACGCTCAGCAATCCGAAGAACGCGATGAAGTACAGACCCGACCACTTGGTGCCGCAGGCGAGACCCAGCATCACGCCCGCCCCGAATCTCCACCAGCGCACCCCCATTCGCGGCCCCAGAACACTGGCGTCCATTCGGCCGTCGGCGCGTACTCTCGACAGTCGCCGCCGCATGTCGTCGCGGTCGACTACCAAGCAGCCGAGTGCCGCGGTGACGAACAAAGCGAGAAAGATGTCCAGCATGCCGATCCGGCTGCTGACGAACGTCACGCCGTCGACGGTCAGCAGAATTCCCGCGATCGCACCGACGAGTGTCGAGCGAGCGAGCCGGCGCACGATCCGAATGACCAGTAGTACCAACAGGGTTCCGGCCACGGCCGAGGAGAAACGCCAACCCCACCCGTTGTAGCCGAACAACGCCTCTCCGACGGCGATCAGCTGCTTGCCGACCGGTGGATGCACCACCAGCCCGTACGCCGGATTGTCCTCGAGCCCGCCGCCGGTGAGAACCTGATACCCCTGAGGCGCGTAGTGCTTCTCGTCGAAGACCGGGGTTCCTGCATCGGTGGGGTACCGCAACATCGTGAAGCGCGTGATGGCGCAGATGACGGTGATGACGACGGTGACGATCCAACCGCGGCGGACATCGGTGTCGTGGAACCAGTCGCGCGCGGCAACGGTCGGCCCGGGACTGACCATCGACCGGTCGCCGGAGCGCTCAGAGGTCAGCAAGGTCACGTACCGATCGTAGGCGTTGATCGGTAGTGCCCGACAAACCGCTGCACCGCGTACGGGACACTGGAGTCATGCTCATCCTTGCCGCCACCCCGATGGGCGACGTCGGTGACGCCTCGCAGCGCCTGCGCGACGCACTCGGCAGTGCTGATGTCGTCGCCGCCGAGGACACCCGGCGCACCAAGCAACTCGCCTCCTCGCTCGGCGTGGTGATCTCGGGCAGGGTCGTCAGTTTCTACGATCAGGTCGAGACGGCTCGCCTGCCGGCGCTGGTCGAGGCCGTGGCAGAGGGCAAGACGGTGCTGTTGGTCACCGACGCCGGGATGCCGTCGGTCAGCGATCCCGGCTACCGCCTCGTCGCGGCGTGCGTCGACGCCGATCTGCCGGTGACCTGTCTGCCCGGTCCGTCCGCCGTGACGACCGCACTCGCGCTGTCCGGTCTGCCCGTCGAACGGTTCTGCTTCGACGGGTTCGCGCCACGCAAGCAGGGGCAGCGTCGCAGCTACTTCCAGTCGGTGCTCGCCGAACCACGCGCCATCGTCTTCTTCGAGGCACCGCACCGCCTCGTCGCATGCCTCGAGGACGCCGTCCACGTGCTCGGTTCCGACCGCCGCGCCGCGGTGTGCCGGGAGCTGACCAAGACCTACGAGGAAGTCCGACGCGGTGGCCTCGGCGAGTTGCTCGAATGGTCGAGGGCAGGCGTACGCGGCGAGATCACCGTCGTGCTCGAAGGAGCCGTCGCCGTCGCCGAGGAGCCCGAGGATCTCGTTGCCGACGTGGAAGCGCTGGTGGCGTCGGGCATGCGGTTGAAGGACGCCTGTGCCCAGGTGGCGGTCGACGGCGTCTCCAAACGTGAGGTCTACGAGGCAGTGCTCGCTGCGCGCAAGGAGCAGTAGCGCGTCAGCCGACGACCTGCTGACGCAGGCCCTCCGTGGCGGCCTCGAGGATCGTCTTGGTTCCCTTCTTCACCAGGAAGCCGGGAAGCGGGACCTTCGGGTCGACGGTCAGCTCGAATTCGACGTGGGTGGCGTCGCCCTTCGGAGTCAGGGTGTACCGGCCGTCCTGGGCCTTCTGTTGGGTGCTCTCCACGAGAGTCCAGGACACCTCGTTGTCCGACCACGTGTACTCGACGAGCTGTTCGTCGTTGACTCCGATGATCGAGACCTGCATCTTCACGTGGTGCGGCTTGCCGTCGTCGAACCGATCGACGACCTCGCACTTCTTGTGTACCGGGGACCACGAGGGAATGCCCTCGACGTCGGCGAGAACCTCGAGCACTGCCGCTGCATCCGCGTCGATGTCGACGGACTTGTTCACTGTGACTGCCATGGGGAGAACGTATCTCAGCTTTCTCTGCGGGGGCTGACGTTCCGCGCGAACTCGCCGATGGCTCTGAGCGCGCGGCGGGCCTCGGGGACGAAATCGGCTGCCTGGAACACGTGGACCTGGTCCTCGTACACCTGCAACTCGCAGTCCACTCCGGCGACGGCGAGTCGCTGAGCCATGAGTTCGGCGTCGGCATAGACCATTTCGGTCGAACCGACCTGGATCAGCACCGGCGGAAGGCCGGTCAGATCTCCGTCGACCGGTGACACCCGCGGACCCACGTCGCCGTCGACCACGATGCGCGCATCGACACGATCGGCCAGTGCAGTGAGTGCGGGAACCGCATTGGACGGGAAGACCGAACACTTCGACGCGTTCTCGTGGTCGAGTTTGCGGGTGGGGTCCATGTCGGTCAGGGGGGACATGGTGAAGATTCCTCCGGGCGCGGGCAAGTCGACGGTACGCAGCGCCAGGGTGACCATGAACGCGAGGTATCCGCCTGCCGAGTCGCCGCCCAGGATGATCTGCTCCGGCCGGTATCCGGAATCGAGGAGGAAGCGGTACGCGTCGACACCGTCCTCGACCGCATGGCTGATCGGATTGCGCGGCATCATGCGGTAGTTCACCGACAGCACCGCTCCATCGACGTGTTTCGACACTCGCGAGGTCATTCGGCGATGGGTGCGAAGCCCGCAGCAGACGAAGGCACCTCCGTGCAGGTAGAGCACCACGCGATCGGACCCGGTGCCCTCGGCTCTGATCCATTCGGCGTCGCACTCGGCGAGCATGACGCGGCTGCGGGTGGTGCCGCTGATCTGGGGGACGAGCAGTCCGGCGTAATCGACCAACCCCATGGGCCACGGAAGTGACGGTGTCTGCGCCCAGATCGTCAGGAACGGTCGGACAGTGAGCTGTAGGCCCTTGGACAGAATCTGCGACTGCAGGCTTGCGCCGCGGACGTAATGCCTGCGTGCGGTGACTGCTGGGTCGGTCGATTTCACTACGGTGAGCGCCGGATTCATAGCCGTCGCCTCCATCCCCGTCGTCGGTGCACGGCGCATCTGCGCCGTGCGTCGGAACCCCGCTCTTGTTGGAACCCCTGGTAACGGACAATAGCGGGTAGCTTTTCGTGACCGGACGTAAGGTCGTGTTCTGAGTCACATTCGGTGCCGTACCGTGACCGAAAACGAATGGAAAAGGGACAGCTCATGGCACTCATGCCCATCACGGAATCGATGTTTCTGATCGCCGAGTCACGGGAGCACCCGATGCACGTGGGCGGTCTGGAGTTGTTCGTCCCGCCCGGTGATCCACACGACTTCGCCGAGGAGGTACACCGCAAGTTCACCACCGGTGAGGTACACGAGCTCTTCCGTAAGCGCCCTGCGCGTCCGGTGCAGATCATGGGAAATCTGGCCTGGGCCTTCGATCCGGACGTGGATTTCGAGTACCACGTTCGCCGCACGGTGCTGCCTGCTCCCGGCCGGATTCGCGAGCTGTTCCAATTCCTCTCGCTCAATCACAGTGCACCGCTGGATCGGTATCGACCGATGTGGGAGCTGCACATCATCGAGGGTCTGGCGGACGGCCGAATCGCGTTGTACACCAAGGTGCATCACTCTCTGGTCGACGGCGTCAGCGCATTGAAACTCATGCAGCGCACGCTCTCCACCGATCCCGACGACCGAAGCGGAGTCGCCACCTGGGACCCGTCACTGTTCGGTAAGCGCAAGAAGCAGGGCGTCGAGGAGCAGCCGGGACGGCTTGCTCAGCTGGGCAGTGGGCTCTCGCTGGGACGCAAGATCGCGGGCGACCTCGTCGATTTCGCTCCGGCCTCGGCACGAATCGGATTGCGCGCGTTGAAGAAAGAAGGAGCTCAGCTGCCGTTGCAGGCACCGCGCACCATGTTCAACGTGCCCATCGGCGGCGCGCGCCGCTTCGCTGCCGAGAGCTGGTCGATCGAGCGGATCCGCACGGTCGGAACGGCTCTGGACGCCACGCTCAACGACATGGTGCTCGCGATGTGCGCCGGGGCTCTGCGCGCGTACCTCATCGATCGCAACGCGCTGCCCGAGGAACCGCTGATCGCGATGGTTCCGGTGTCGTTACGCAAGGAGGGGGACGGCAAGGACGCCGGGAATTCGGTGACGACCATCCTGTGCAATCTCGCCACGGACGAATCCGATCCGCTCGTGCGGCTGGAGCGAATCAAGGATTCGACCGTCAAGGGCAAGCAGATGATGAGCGAGCTCAACACCCTCGAAGCGCTCGCCGTGGGAGCAGTCACCATGGCTCCGTTGCTGTTCGGGCCGGTGCCGGGATTCGTCGACTACACCCCACCGCCCTTCAACGTCATCATCTCCAACGTTCCCGGATCCAAGGAGGATCTGTACTGGAACGGCGCGAAACTGGACGGCATCTACCCGGCGTCCATCGTGGCCGACGGGCAGGCTCTCAACATCACCGTCGCCAGCAACGGCGACTCGCTGAACTTCGGACTCATCGGATGCCGACGCAGTGTGCCGCACCTGCAGCGAATGCTGACGCATCTGGAGAACACGTTGGAGGAACTCGAGAAGACCTTGTGAGTGCGGCTTCGCCGCACGTGAGCGAAACTTCGCAGCCCACTACGAAGTTTCGCTCACATGCGCGGAGCGCTCTACTCGTACTTGGGGAACACCGGCGTCGGGGTCGGTAGTGCAGTGCCGGGCACCGAACGTGTTGCGATGTCGGTGAATTCGCGGTTCTGTGCGCCGAGCAGGTCGAGGATGCGCGACGCGGAATCGGGCATGACGGGCTGCGTCAGGATGCTCACGATGCGCAGCACCTCGATCGTCACGTACAGCACGGTGGCCATGCGATCGGGATCGGTCTTGCGCAGTACCCACGGCTGCTGCAGCGAGAAGTAGCGGTTGGTCTCACCGAGCACCGACCAGATCGCTTCGAGCGCGGAATGGATTGCCTGCACGTCGAATTCGCGTCGGCAGAGCTCGAGGAGTGCATCGGCGCGGGCCAGCATCGCGTCGTCCTCGGCGGTGAATTCTCCCGGTGTCGGGAGAGCTCCGTCGAGGTTCTTGGCGACCATCGTCAGCGAACGCTGCGCGAGGTTGCCGAGTTCGTTGGACAGGTCGGCGTTGACGCGGGCGACGATGGCCTCGTGGCTGTAGCTGCCGTCCTGACCGAACGAGACCTCGCGGAGGAAGAAGAAGCGCACCGGATCGAGGCCGTAGTTCTCCACCAACGATTTCGGGTCCAGAACGTTGCCGAGAGACTTGGACATCTTCTCGCCCTTGACGTTCAGGAACCCGTGCACGAACACTCGCTTGGGCAGTTCGATGCCCGCGGACATCAGGAACGCCGGCCAGTAGACGGTGTGGAAGCGGGTGATGTCCTTGCCGATGATGTGCAGATCGGCAGGCCAGAATTTCCGGAACGACTCCGACTCGACGTCGGGATAGCCGGCACCGGTGAGGTAGTTGGTGAGCGCGTCGACCCACACGTACATCACGTGCGCCGGATCGCCGGGCACCGGTACGCCCCAATCGAACGTCGTTCGGGAGATCGACAGGTCGCGCAGGCCGCCCTTGACGAAGTTCACGATCTCGTTGCGACGGGTGCCGGGCGCGATGAAGTCCGGCGACGCGTCGTACAGCTCGAGCAGTTTGTCCTGGTACTGCGACAGCTTGAAGAAGTACGACGACTCCTCGGTCCACTCGACCGGAGTGTTCGTCTCCGTCGCGACGCGTGAGCCGTCCTCGGCGAGGGTGGTCTCGGCCTCGGTGTAGAACGCCTCGTCTCGTACCGAGTACCAGCCGGAGTAGGAGTCGAGATAGATGTCGCCGTTCGCTTCCATCCGCTTCCACAGTTCTTGACTGGCGGCATGGTGATCGGCGTCGGTGGTGCGGATGAAGCGTCCGTAGGAGATCTTCAGCAGGTCCTGAGCGGTCTGGAATGCGTCGGAGTTGCGCGCGGCGAGCTCACGCACGTCCACGCCCTCGGTCTGGGCGGTCTGCTGCATCTTCAGGCCGTGCTCGTCGGTACCCGTCAGGAATCGCACGTCGTAGCCGTCGAGGCGTTTGAAGCGCGCGATGGTGTCGGTGGCGATGTACTCGTAGGCGTGTCCGATGTGCGGAGCGCCGTTGGGGTACGCAATCGCCGTGGTGACGTAGAACGGTGGCCGTGGGGCATCAGCTGGCGCAGTCATGGTGCGCCTACTCTAACCAGCGTGAGCAGAGACCGTCCCGCACCACCGTTGCCCGAGTCCGTCGGCACTCTCGTCGACGCGCACACCCACCTCGATGCGTGTGGGGCGACCGACGCGGCGAGTGTGGCCGCGATCGTGGACAAGGCAGAGTCCGTCGGTGTCACGCGGGTGGTCACGATCGCCGACGACCTCGATGCCGCGCGCTTCGCCGTCGACGCGGCGTCCTGGGATCCGCGAGTGTGGGCTGCGGTGGCGATTCATCCCACCCGCGCGAACGCGCTCGACGACGACGCCAGGGCCGAGATCGAGCGGTTGGCGTCCGATCCTCGCGTGGTGGCGGTCGGGGAGACCGGACTGGACTACTACTGGCCGGGCAAGCTCGACGGGTGCGCCACGGTGGCCGAGCAACACGAGGGATTTCGCTGGCACATCGACCTCGCGAAGCGCCTGGGCAAGCCGTTGATGATTCACAATCGCGAGGCCGACGAGGATCTGCTGGCCGTTCTGACGGCGGAAGGTGCGCCCGAGACGGTGATCTTCCACTGCTTTTCCGGTGGTCCCGAGACCGCGAAGGCCTGCGTCGACGCCGGTTACGTTCTCAGCTTTTCGGGGACCGTCAGTTTCAAGAACGCGCACGCGTTGCGGGAGGCCGCGGTTCTGGTCCCGGACGAGCTCGTGCTGGTGGAGACCGACGCGCCGTTCCTGACGCCGCATCCGTATCGAGGTGCACCCAACGAACCGTACTGCCTGCCGTACACCGCGCGGGCGTTGGCCGAGGTTCGCGGTCAGGATCCGGCAGCGCTCGCTGCTCACGCCACTGCCAATGCGGAGCGGGTGTACGGCCTCTAGCTGCCGAAGTTGCGACGTGGGTGCTAATTCGTTACCGTACCGTGACCGAACTCGGGCGTTTCGACGCCGAAGTCACGCTCGCAACCGCCAGGAATACGAAACTTGTCGACTATCAGACGCCTCAACTCCGCCCGCTCGACCACTCTCTACCTGGTCATCGCGGCCCTGTTGATGACGCTCGTCGCCGGTGGTGTGATGGCCGTGAGTCGTCACAAGACCGTGACCATCGACGTCGACGGCGACATGATCTCGCTGAGCACGATGAAAACCGACGTCAGCAGCGCGTTGGCCGACGCCGGTTATGCCCCGTCGGACAAGGATCTGGTCGTTCCCGCTCCCGACTCCGGCCTGAGCGACGGCGACACCGTTGTCCTTCGCCGCGCCCGCGAGATCACACTGAACGTCGACGGCAAGCCCGAGGAGATCTGGACCACCGCACTGACCGTCGAGGAAGCACTGCAGCAGACCGGCCTCGCCGAGGACGTGCACGTCTCCGCCTCGCGCTCGGAGCGACTGCCGCTCGACGGCACCGAGTTGGACGTCGCACTGCCCAAGCAGGTCTCGCTCGTCGACGGCGGAACCCCCGCCACCCCGATCACCCTGGCTGCACCGACCGTGCGCGAATTCCTCGAAGCAGCAGGCGCGCCGCTCGAAGAAGCCGACACCGTCAGCCCCGATCCCGACGCGACCGTGACCGACGGCGCCGAGATCGTCGTCACCCGTGACCGCACCGTCACCAAGACCGAGACCACCGATACCGATGCCCCGGAGCAGCGGATCGAAGACCCGACGATGAACATGAGCCGCACCGTCGTCGAGAACCCCGGTGCCCCGGGCGTCTCCGACATCACCTGGAAGATCAACATGGTCAACGGCGTCGAGGTCGGTCGCGAGAAGGTCGACGAGAAGGTGCAGGTACCCGCGCAGCCGAAGACCGTCCGTGTCGGAGCCAAGCCCGGCACCGAGGTGCCGCCGGTGGAGAACGGTGCGATCTGGGACGCGCTCGCACAGTGCGAGGCAACCGGCAACTGGGCCATCAACACGGGTAACGGCTTCTACGGCGGCGTGCAGTTCGACCAGAACACCTGGGAACGTCAGGGCGGCCTCAAGTACGCACCGCGCGCCGACCTCGCCACCCGCGAAGAGCAGATCGCAATCGCATCGGTGACGCAGAAATCACAGGGCTGGGGCGCATGGCCCGCCTGCACCTCGCGCCTGGGTTATCGCTGACTGCCTTGGGTCATTCCGCAGGCTCCACTCCTGCCTTCCTGGGTCATTCCGCAGGCTCCACTCCTGCCTTCCTGGGTCATTCCGCAGGCTCCACTCCTGCCCACGTAGAGTTTCCGCCGTGTCCGAACATGTGAGGGGATCCGCGGCTCTGCTCGGTCCCGCCGAGGTCCGCTCCCTCGCAGCCGAGCTCGACGTGCGGCCTACCAAGCAGCTCGGGCAGAACTTCGTGCACGACGCAAACACTGTTCGACGCATCGTCGCCTCCGCCGGAGTAGGCCCTCAGGACACGGTCCTCGAGGTCGGCCCCGGCCTCGGTTCGCTGACTCTGGCGTTGCTCGACGTGGCCGAATCCGTCATCGCCGTCGAGATCGATCCCAAGCTCGCGAACCGTTTGCCCACCACGGTGGCCGACCGAGCCCCGACCCTGGCCGATCGGCTGACGGTGATCGAGGCCGACGCGCTTCGCGTCCGAGCGGCGGACATCGCGGGGGAGCCGACTGCACTGGTGGCCAACCTCCCCTACAACGTCGCCGTTCCCGTGCTGATTCATCTGTTCTCGGAATTGCCGAGCCTCCGTGTCGCGGTGGTGATGGTCCAAGCCGAGGTGGCCGATCGGCTCGCCGCGGTACCGGGCAGCAAGATCTACGGCATCCCCAGCGTCAAGGCCAGGTTCTTCGGTGACGTCAAAAGGGCCGGCGCGGTGGGCCGTTCGGTGTTCTGGCCGGTGCCCAAGGTCGAGTCGGGCCTGGTGCGTATCGATCGGTACGCCGAGCCGCCGTGGCCCACCGACACCGCGCATCGCAAGGCCGTCTTCGCGGTGATCGATGCCGCATTCGCGCAGCGACGCAAGACCCTGCGAGCGGCCCTCGCCGGCTGGGCCGGCTCCCCGGTGGCGGCCGAACGCCGGTTGCGTGAGGCCGGAATCGACCCGACGGCGCGAGGCGAAACCATCGACGCCGCAGCCTTCGTCCGCTTGGCCGCTACCGAAGCCTGAGGCCCCTCTACAGGTGGATGTCCGACAGTCGCGTCAGCTCGGTCCACTTCGACGCCTCCGCACGAGCGGCAGCCACCGGTGCATAGCGATCGGCCTCGATCAACACACCCAGCTCCAGGCCGGTCATCGACGCGATGTCGGCCACCGGAACCTGGTACGTCCGGTACGGGCCGAGGGGCGGGGGATCGGTCTTGAGTCGTAACGGCTTGTCGAGGATCGGATCGAGAGACGGCGACTGGTCGAGAACGTATCCGGTGCATGCGGGAGTCGAATCCTGTGACCATGCCGCGATCTTGAAGAACTGCCGCGGAATGGCGACACCGCGGTAGATCGGATCGTCGTCGGCGAAGATGCAACCGCTGAACACCGAGAGCTTTCGGTCGTACTGCTCGGCGTTTCCCAGCACGTAGTCCTCCAGCCCCAGCCACAGCGTCTTCGACTGATTCAGGGTGGCCGTCTGTGGCGCGCACACGGTGTAGTGGAACGTGTCCTCGTTGGCGCGCTCGGCCACCGCACGCTCACCCCACACCGGATCTCGCCTGCGAACCAGATGCCCGCGATCGAGGTCGTTGTTCTTGTACAGCTCGTTGCCCGCCTGCTGCGCAGCCGGTAGCCGATCGTCGAGTCGCCAGTTGTCTCCCCGCCCGACATCCTGCAGGCTCGCGCCGTCGATGTTGACGCCGGTGACCGCGGCGAGGCGTCGGGCAGGGTCGATGGACACCGAGAAGTGCGTGTACGCAAGCACCACCACGTCGGCGCGATCGGGCAACGGAACGTCGATGTCGGCCAGGAATTTCGGGTCGAAACCGAGTGGTGTCGTCATCTGCCCATTGACTCACGGACCGGTTACCGGAGGGTGAACCGCCGCGAGGTATCGCTCGTTCAGCCTCGCGTGCCGCTCGGCCACGATGCGGCATTCCTCGCGCAGTTCCGGTGGATCGAGCACCGTGAAATCGGTGTCGAACGCCGCCAGCCACCGTGCGATCGAGGGCAGCGAATCCCCGGCCAACACCACCGCGCAGGTGCGGTCGTCGATGGATTCGAGTGTGCCCCACTGCTCGTCGATCATCGGCGCGATCGTCTCGATCGGAGCGTGCAACGCGATCCGCGCCTGAACTCTGGCGAACGCACGATCGATTCCCTTCGAGACGAACGACGCCGCGCCGCCCGGCGGCAGCGCCCGGGGCGTGAACCGCGGACCCGTCGGAATCTTCGGAGTCAGACGATCCACCCGATACGACCGCCAATCCTCCCGCAGTACATCCCAACCCAGCAGGTACCAGCGCGCTCCCGCCCGCACCAGGCTGTACGGCTCCACCTCGCGCCTTGACTCGGAACCGTCGTGCTTGCGGTAATCGAACCGCAACCGCTCGTGTCCGTGGCACACCGCTGCCACCGTCGACAGCACCGACGCATCCACCGCCGAACGCGGTGTCTTCTCCACCACGTCGATGCGCAACGCGTCGAGCCGATGCTGGATGCGCGAGGGCATCACCTGCCGCAACTTCGTCAACGCCCGCAACGACGCCTCCCCGATACCCGCGACCGAGCCCCCGGCGGCGGACTGCAACCCGAAGGCCACCGCCAGCGCCTCGTCGTCGTCGAGCAGCAGCGGAGGCATCTCCGCGCCGGGACCGAGCTGGTACCCACCGCCGACACCCGGCGTCGCATTGACCGGATAACCGATGTCGCGCAGCTTGTCCACGTCGCGCCGCAACGTGCGAGGAGTGACGTCGAGTCGCTCCGCCAATTCCGCGCCCGCCCAATCACGACGCGTCTGCAGCAGAGACAACAGCCGCAACAACCGAGCCGATGTTTCCTTCATGCGCCCACGATGCCACCGAATGCGGACATATTCGGTCCGCATCGCCCGATCATCCCCGCCCCCGAAGTCCACTGAATGTGACATCGACCGCCCAAAAGTCCACTGAACGTCACATCGAGTACCCACGGGAGGCCGCCCTGGTGGTGAACTCGGGCGTTGTTTCTCCACTACTGTGGTTACTCGTGCTGTCTGTCGTTCCCACACCCGTCGTTGTTCGGGCCCCGTCGAAGGTGAATCTGCATCTGTCGGTCGGTGACCTGCGTCCCGATGGCTTTCACGAGCTGACGACGGTGTTTCAGGCGCTCTCGCTCTCGGACGAACTGTCGGTGATTCCGGCCAAGACGCTCTCGGTTCGGGTGCGCGGTGACGACGCGAGGGTGGTTCCCACCGATTCGCGGAATCTGGTGTGGAAGGCCGCCGAGTTGCTGGGGCGTCGGGTCGGGCGAGAGCCGTCGGTGGAGATCACCATCGACAAGGGGATTCCGGTGGCCGGTGGGATGGCAGGCGGAAGTGCCGACGCTGCCGCGACCCTGGTGGCACTGAACGCGATGTGGCATCTCGATCTCTCGCGTGACGAGCTCGACGAGGTGGCGGCTCAACTCGGGAGCGACGTGCCCTTCTCGTTGCACGGCGGAACCGCGGTCGGAACCGGTCGCGGGGAGAAGCTGCTTCCGGTGCTCTCGCGCAACAGTTTTCACTGGGTGCTGGCGTTGGCGAAGGGTGGTCTGCAAACGCCTGCCGTGTACAACGAACTCGACGAGTTGCGGGCCAAGGGCGATCCGCCTCGCCTCGGCGGCACCGAGGATCTGATGCATGCGCTGGCGTCCGGCGATGCGCGTGCGCTCGCGCCGTTGCTCGGCAACGACCTGCAGGCCGCTGCGGTCTCGCTGATGCCGCAGTTGCGTCGCACGCTGCGTGCGGGAGTCACCGCCGGGGCATTGGCGGGCATCGTGTCCGGCTCGGGCCCCACCTGCGCGTTTCTGTGCGCCGACGCCGACGCGGCGGTGTCGGTGAGCGCTGAATTGTCCGGTGCCGGTGTGTGCCGCACCGTCCGTGTTGCGAGTGGACCGGTTCCCGGTGCTCGTGTTGTCACTAGTGAATCGATTGGTTTTTCCTGATGGTCAATCTCGTCAATCTCGAAAACGTCAGCAAGTCCTTCGGCGTCAAGCCACTGCTCGACGGCGTCTCGCTCGGCGTGCAGGAGGGCGAACGCATCGGCATGGTCGGTCTCAACGGCGGCGGTAAGACCACCACCCTCGAGGTTCTCGCCGGCATCGAACCGCCCGATTCGGGACGTGTCAGCCGGGTCAACGGCCTGCGCATGGCCGTCGTCACCCAGCGCGGCGTGTTGCCTCCGGGGTCGACCGTCGGCCAGGTGGTCCTCGACCCACTCGGAATGGCCGAGCACGAGTGGGCGGGTGACTCTCGGGTGCGAAACATCTTGACCGGCATCGGTATTGCCGACCTCGGGCCTGCGGGGAGTTCGGGACTCGACGCGTCGATCGACAACCTCTCGGGCGGCGAGCGTCGACGAGTTGCGTTGGCAGCGGCCCTGGTTCAGGATCTCGATCTGCTGGTGCTCGACGAGCCGACCAACCACCTCGACGTCGAGGGCGTGCAGTGGTTGGCCGCGCACCTGGTCAGCCGTCGCAGTGCGCTGGTGGTCGTCACCCACGATCGCTGGTTCCTCGACACGGTCGCCAATCGCACATGGGAAGTGGTCGGCGGCGGCGTCGAGGCCTACGAGGGCGGCTACAACGACTGGGTGTTCGCGCGCGCCGAGCGGTCCCGTCAGGCCGACGCGTCCGAGGAGCGTCGACGCAACCTCGCGCGCAAGGAATTGGCGTGGCTGCGCCGCGGTGCCCCGGCTCGTACCTCCAAGCCGAAGTACCGCATCGAGGCGGCCGAGGCTCTGATCGCCGACGTTCCGGCACCGCGTGACTCCGTCGCGTTGTCCTCGTTCGCTCAGCGTCGTCTCGGCAAGGTCGTCATCGAACTCGAGGACGCGCGCCTGGAGACTCCCGACGGCCGAGAATTGGTGAAGGACTTCACCTGGCGTCTGGCCCCCGGTGAGCGCGTCGGCCTGGTCGGCGTCAACGGTTCGGGCAAGACCACGATGCTCCGCACGCTCGCCGGTGAACTGCAGCCTGCTGCGGGTAAGCGCATCCAGGGCCAGACGGTCAAGATCGGTTGGCTCAAGCAGGAATTGGACGACCTACCCAAGAAGCTGCGTGTTCTCGATGCGGTCAAGGAAGTGGCCGAGCGGATCACGTTGGGTGACCGCGAGATCTCGGCCGGGCAGCTCGCGGAGCGGCTCGGCTTCACCCCGGCGCGTCAGCGCACCCCCGTCGGAGATCTCTCCGGCGGTGAGCGTCGTCGGCTCCAGCTCACGCGCGTGTTGATGGCCGAGCCGAACGTGCTGTTGCTCGACGAGCCCACCAACGATCTCGACATCGACACCCTGCAGCAGCTCGAGGACATCCTCGACGGCTGGGCGGGCACCCTCGTCGTCATCAGTCACGATCGGTACCTGATCGAGCGCATCTGTGATTCCACCTGGGCACTGTTCGGCGACGGCAAGCTCACCAATCTGCCCGGCGGGATCGACGAGTACCTGCGTCGCCGGTCGGTTCTCGCGGCCGAGGCCACTCCGGATTCGTTGACCACCGGCGCGGTGCCGAAGAAGGCGACCCGGGATGCGGCGTCCGAGCGCGCGGCCCGTAAGGAACTGAGCAAGCTCGAAAAGCTCGTCCTTCGGCTCTCCAAGCGTGAGGTCGAGTTGCATGCCGAACTCGTCGACGCGTCCACCGAGCAGGGCAAGCTCGTCGCCCTCGACTCCGAGCTCAAGCAGGTCCTCGCGGACAAGGATGTCGCCGAGGAACGCTGGATGGAGTTGGCCGCCGAGCTGGAGTAGAGCCTGCGGCACGTGAACGGTAATTCGTAATCTGCTACGAAGTTTCGCTCACCTGCGCGCAGCGCATACTGGAGTCATGACATCGGTCGTCGCGGAAGTACTCGGTTCGGACTTCGCCCGTCTGCATCCCAAGGTTCAGTGGCGCTTCGGATTGCAGTCCTCGGACCATCTCGCCCAGTTCGGGGTGGGCGTGATGGAGGAGATGACGCACTCTCGGCTCGTGCCGCCGCCGTTGCTGTGGGCCGGCCGCAAGCGTGGACTCTTTCCCGCGGGTGTGGGCAAGGACGTGCCGTTCACCATCGCCAACTATGCGTATGTCGACGAACTGGGCCGCGAGACAATGTCTTTCGTGCGGCGTTTCGCTTTCGCCGGTCGCCCGCAGGGAATGAACTCGGTGATGGTGTCCTCCGCCGAGTCCGACGCGTATGCCTTGGACTACCTGGGTTTCTCGTCGGACATGGTGGTGCACACCAGGTGTGAGGTCGACGCCGATGGTGGACTTGTGCTCGAGAGCGAGGTTCCGCGATTCCTGCTCGGCCCTCTTGCGCCGAAGTTGCCGAAGCCGGCGTCGGCGGTGACGATCGGTCGCGAGTGGTGGGATGCGGCCGAGGAACGGCATCGCATCGAAATCGAGGTGAAGAGCCCGCTGCTCGGGCAGCTGTTTCTCTATCGTGGATGGTTCACTGCCGAGGAGCGGCCGTGTCCTCCCGCCGACATTCCCGCTGACGCGCGTCCACGGTCGGTCGAGTCTCGCGAATAGCGCTACTGTTACGCGTCGAACGAGGTGCGTGTGAAGGAGTCAACAGTGGCCGTTGTCGAAGCCGAGACCGTGGGCGGAGTGGGGCATATCGTCCTGAACCGGCCGGAGGCTCTGAACTCGTTGAACGGTGCGATGATCGACGGGATCCGCGCCGCACTCGATGCGTGGCGAGATGACGATGAGGTCACTTCTGTTCTGGTGACGAGCAGTTCACCTCGGGCGTTCTGCGCCGGCGGTGACATCAAGGCGATTCGGCAGGCCGTCGTCGACGGTGACCACGAGGCGGGCCCGGCGTACTTCGCGGCGGAGTACGACCTCGACGAGGTGATTGCCGGCTACCCCAAGCCGTACGTCGCCGTCATCGAAGCGGCGGCTTTTGGTGGTGGCCTGGGAATTTCGATTCACGGCAGCGTCCGTATCGTCACCGAGAACGCCGTGTTGGCGATGCCGGAGACGGCGATCGGTTTCGTGCCGGATGTGGGGTCGAGCTACTTTCTCTCGCGCCTACCGGGCCATGCCGGACGGTACCTGGCGCTGACGGGAACTCGTATCACCGGAACCGATGCGCTCGCACTGGGATTGGCGACGCATTTCTGCCCGAGCGAGGTCGTGTCCGATCTGAAGGCGGACATTCTCGCAGGCATGGATCTGGACGAGGTGTTGGACCGATACACCACTGCGCCGTCGACCACCGAACTGTCGTTCGACGCGGAGGCGGTGGCTGCAGTATTCGAGAGGAGCTCACTCGTCGACATCATCGATGCGCTGGTGTGCGACACGCCCTGGTCGCGGACGACGAAGACTCAGTTGGCGACGCTGTCGCCCACGTCCCTGATGGCTACCGACGCGCTGATCTCACGGGGGGCCGACAGTACGTTGCGTGAATGCCTCGATCGGGAGTTGCGGATGGCGACGTGGATCATCACCGAACCGGACTTCGCCGAGGGTGTTCGTGCAGTGCTGGTCGACAAGGACCGAGCGCCGCAATGGAAGCCTCTGGTACTCGAGATGGTGCGACCAGAGGCATTCCAGCAGCTGTTGTGACCGGTAGGGGTCAGCGGTAGCCCTTGGCGGGGTTCTGCAGGTCCAGCACGATGGTCTGGCCGTTGGAGCGAACGTGGATCTCGGGGTTCTGCAGGCCACCCGAGACGAGGTATTCGCCGAGGAGCTGGAGCAGCTCGTCGGGACCGACGGAGGTGTCGGGGGTGCGGATGTCGCCGGTGCGGCTGCCGAGCTCGTTCTGGGTCAGGCGGCCTGCGATGCGTACCGAGGCGACGCCCATGGCGGTACGACGGTCCGGTCCCTGGCCGCGACCGAGCGACGGCGAGGAGCTGGAGCCGTGAGACGTGGAGCGGCCGTTGGTGGGCAGGCCGTGTTCTGAGATCTGATCGCTTGTAGTCACTTCAACCTCGTTCGATTCCGTGGCGGGCTTCTCTGGACGACGTCGATCCGCGCGGGGGGTCGTTGAATCCGTGACGGACGACGTTGCTGGTGCAGGCGTTGTTGCGGACGCCTTATCGGTGGACGTGGCCACTGCCTCCGAATTCTCGGTGGTAGAGGTCTCGGCCGCCTTCTCGGCGGGCGCTGCCGCCGAAGAATCGGTGCGGCCACCGGCGGGTGAAGTGGAGTCGGACTTCGGCGGCGTCGCCAAACGATGCGCAGGAACGCCACCGACCTTGATCCCGGCCAATGGGTAGTTCGATCCCTTAGTCATGTCGTTTTCCACTTCATCGTGATCCCAGGTGGTTCCGCGCCGAGATGTCACGATCGGGTATCGATCAGGACGGGCTACTCGGCGTCGAGCACGCAGAAACGTACTCGAAGTTTGTTCGGACACGCTGAGAGTATCATCACGATTGTTTACGACGCCATTTTTTGACCGAAGTTCTTGTTCTGAACTCTGAACCACACGGCGAAACCCCAGGCCACGAACGCGGCATACACCAGGTAGAGAACCGCGGAGGGATAGAACCCGGCGACGATCAGCAGCGGAACGCCCACGATGTCCACCGCGATCCAGATCAGCCAGAACTCGGTGAGTCCACGCGCCATCCCGAAGGTCGCCAGCATGGATCCGGTGAAGATCCACGCGTCGGCCCACTTGCCGAACGAGCCGAGGTAGCCGAACAGTTGCGCGAACAGCGCCGTGCCGACGATCGCGACGACGATCATCGCGGTCCGCTCCCGCGCCGTGCCCCACCGCGGTAGAACCGCTGCCCCCGACCCTTTGGAGTCCCGCAGCCAACGCATCAACCCGTAGACGCTCACCGCGATGAACATCAGTTGTCGCCCGGCCTGGCCGTACAGATCGAGAGCCTGCGGAGTGTGGAACACGCCGCCGAGGAAGACAGTGAACAGCAGCGCATTGCCGATGATCCCCACCGGCCACGCCCATATGACGCGCCGCATCCCGCCGATCGCCGAGAGCAAGCCGAAACCGTTGCCGACCACCTCACGCCACAGAATCGGGTGCCCCAGTACGGAGAACTCTGCGTCGAGCAGATCGATCAGCACGCCGGTGCTACTGATCACCCGCGGCGACGAGTGGTTCGAGAGTCAGCTCGGGCATCTCCTTCTGGATGTACTGCAGACGCCACTTGTCGCTCACCAGTGCCAGCAGCGCACCGTCGGTGCGGGTGAAGACCTCGACACCGCGCTGGCGACCCAACTCGACTGCCGAGGCCGCGTCGGTGCGTCGGGCAAGGGAGTATCCGAGCGGTTCCATTCGGGCGTCGACGCCGAACTCGGTCTTCATTCGTGCGGTGACCACCTCGAACTGCATGGGTCCGACGGCGGCGAGCACGGGGGAGGCGTCGCCGCGAATGTCGTTGCGCAGCACCTGAACCACGCCTTCGGAGTCGAGTTGCTCGACGGCCCGGCGGAACTTCTTGTACTTGTCGGCGCTGTCGACGCGCAGTGCCGAGAAGTGCTCGGGCGCGAACGACGGGATGGGCGGGAACTCGACCTTCTTGTCGGTGTAGAGCGTGTGCCCGGGGGCGAGTGCGGTCGCGTTGACGAGGCCGACGATGTCTCCCGGATAGGCGTTCTCGACGGTCGTACGATCGCGACCGAACACCGTCAACGCGTACTTGGTGGTGAACGGCTTCTTGGTTTGCGAGTGGGTGACGACCATGCCGCGCTCGAACACTCCGGAGACCACGCGCATGAACGCCAGGCGGTCGCGGTGCGCGGTGTCCATGCCTGCCTGCACCTTGAACACGACGGCGCTGAACGGATCGGTGACCTCGCGTACCCCGCCCGAGACGTCGTCGCGCGCGCCGGGGGCGGGTGCCAGAGCGACGAGGGTGTCGAGAATCTGCCGGACGCCGAAGTTGAGCATCGCGGAGCCGAAGATCACCGGCGACGTCTGACCGGCCAGGAACATCTCCTGATCGTGCTGCTGACCGCTCGAGATCAGCAGATCACTTTCCTCGACGGCGGTGTCCCAGTCCACGCCCTCCCGTTCGGCGGCGGCCTCGGCCGTCATGAATTCCTCGGGCGCGATGGTCGCACCACCGGCGGTACGGGTGAACCGGATGTAGCTGCCGTCCTGTACGTCGAGCAGGCCGCGGAAGTCGCCGGCGATTCCGACGGGCCAGTAGAGAGGCGTCGGAGTCAGGCCGATCCGCGACTCGATCTCGTCGAGCAGCTCGAGCGGCGACTGGCCCGGGCGGTCCCACTTGTTGATGACGGTGATGACCGGGATGCCGAACTGGCGGCACACCTGGAACAGCTTGAGGGTCTGCGGCTCCAGACCCTTGGCGGCGTCGATCAGCATCACGGCCGCGTCGACGGCGGTGAGCACGCGGTAGGTGTCCTCGGAGAAGTCGGCGTGGCCGGGGGTGTCGACGAGGTTGATGACGTTGGTGATCTCCGCGTCGGGGGAGGTCTGGTAATTGAACTGCAGCGCAGTCGAACTCACCGAGATACCACGGGCCTTCTCCATCTCCATCCAGTCGGAGACGGTGGAGCGGCGGCCGGCTTTGCCGTGGATGGCTCCGGCCTCGGAGATGACGCGCGCATGCAGGGCGAGGGCCTCGGTGAGCGTCGACTTGCCGGCGTCGGGGTGCGAGATCACCGCGAATGTTCGACGCCTCGCGACCTCGGTCTCGAGCTCTTTGGCCCGGCTGCGGGTGGTTCCGGACTCGTCGAGCGCTGCCGGTCCGGACCCGTCGATCGTGGCGTCGACGTCGGGGGTACTGGACGGGGTGCTCACGAAAACCTCATTCTCCTAGCAAGGGCGGCACCGAATCGGGCGCCGGGGCAGAAATCAAGGATACGCGGCCTGTTGCACCCTTCGGTCGGGGCGGGACTGCCTACTGTGGACGGTGGGCCGGGATTCCCTCACGAGGAGACGCGCGTTGAGCAAGTTCACCGAAGAGATGTTCGAGACCGCGAGCACCAGCAAGCACGGTCTGATCACCGGCGAGCCCGACGAGGCATTGCGACAGTCCTGGGGTGAAATCCACGAGCAGGCGCGTCGGATGGCCGGTGCGTTGGCCGACGCAGGCGTCGAACACGGAGATGCGATCGGCATCCTGGCCGGTCAGCCGGTCGACATCGCTCCGGCGTGCCAGGCGACCTGGATGCGCGGGGGATCGGTGACGATGCTGCATCAGCCGACACCGCGGACCGACCTCGCCGTCTGGGGTGAGGACACCGAGACCGTCGTGCGGATGATCGAGGCCAAGGCCGTGATCCTCGGGGCTCCGTTCGACATCGCCGCACCCGTGCTCGAGGAGCGCGGCATCACCGTGCTGAAGATCGAGGACATGAAGACCGGTCGCGACATCGATCCGGTGCCCACGTCCGAGTCCGATATCGCGCTGCAGCAGCTCACCTCCGGCTCGACCGGTTCGCCGAAGGCCGTACGGATCACGCACGAGAACTTCTACGTCAATGCCTACGCGATGATCGACCGCATCGAATTCGATGTCGAAACCGATGTGATGGTCAGTTGGCTGCCGCTGTTCCACGACATGGGCATGGTGGGCTTCCTGTCGGTGCCCATGCAGGTCGGTGCCGAGGTCGTCAGTATCACTCCGCTGGACTTCCTGCGCTCGCCGCTGTTGTGGGCCAAGCTGATTCACAAGTACCGCGGAACCGTCACGGCAGCACCCAATTTCGCCTATTCGCTGCTGGCGCGGCGGCTCGGTCAGGCGGAGGACGACCTGGACCTCGACCTGTCGACTCTGCGCTACGCCTGGAACGGAGCCGAGCCGGTCGATCCGGACACCATGATCGCGCTCGCCGAGGCCGGAGCCCGGTACAAGCTGAACCCGCTCGCACTGGCTCCGGTCTACGGAATGGCGGAAACGACTCTGGCAGTGTCGATTCCGAACCCCGATCAGGGGCAGGTGATCGACGTGGTCGACGCGGATCTGCTCGAGACCCTCGGTCGTGCCGTCCCGTCCACTCGCGGTAACACCCGCTCGCTGGCGACGCTCGGCAAGTTCGTTCCGGGGTTGGAGGGCCGTGTCGTGGACAAGGAGGGGCAGGTGCTCACCGCACGGGGCGTCGGCATCATCGAGGTGCGAGGCAAGGCCGTCACGCCCGGATACATCACCGTCGACGGCCCGGTGTCGACGCTCGACGCGGACGGCTGGCTCGACACCGGCGACGTCGGCTACATCACCGAGGACGAACTGGTGGTCGTCTGCGGGCGAATCAAGGACGTCATCATCATGGGTGGCCGCAACATCTATCCCACCGACATCGAACGGGCCGCGGGCACCGTCGCCGGTGTGCGGCCGGGCAATGCCGTCGCCATTCGGCTCGATGCCGGTGACAAACGCGAAAGTTTCGCGGTGGCTGTGGAAACCAACGACATCGACAAGCCGGACGAGGTCAGGCGCATCGAACGTGAAGTGATCCATGCCGTGCATTCGGAGGTCGGAGTGCGGCCGCGAACCGTCGCGGTATTGGGGCCGGGCAGCATCCCGAAGACGTCGAGCGGCAAACTGCGGCGGGCGAATTCGGCGTCGCTGCTGAACTGAACCCGCAGGAGACCTCACGCCGTTTTTACGGGGTGCGCGCGTGCGTCAGGGAGCGAGAACGGGCGCGCACCTAGAACAGGGGTGTGAGGTCAGCGCGGGTGCACCGTGTTCTGTGCGGCCTCGAGTCCGGCCGAGAGCAGGAGCTCGGCGGCGTCGGCTGCTTCCTCGACCACGACGCCGAGGTCCTTGCGCTCGGCAGCGGAGAACGGCTTGAGCACGAACGACGCCGGATCCATCCGTCCCGGTGGTCGCCCGACGCCGACGCGCACCCGCAAATAGTCCTTGGTGCTCAGGTGCTGCGAGATCGAGCGGAGGCCGTTGTGGCCACCTTCGCCGCCGCCGAGTTTGAGTCGTAGAGCACCGAAGTCGATGTCCAACTCGTCGTGCACCACGACGATGTTCGCAGGCTCGATCGAGAAGAAGCGCGCCAACGCAGCCACTGGTTGGCCCGAGAGATTCATGAAGGTGCGCGGCTTGGCGATGACCACCGAGCGACTGCCGAGACGGGCCTGCACGATGTCGGAGTTGGACTTCTTGTGCGAGGAGAACGCGGAACCGATGCGTCCGGCCAGGGCGTCGGCCACCATGAATCCCACGTTGTGACGGGTCTTTTCGTACTGCGGGCCGGGATTGCCGAGGCCGACGATCAGGGCCGGCGCTGCGGGATCAACACTCACGGTCGTCATTGTCTCATCAGGCCTTCGAAACGAACGACGCGCTGCTCCCGAGGGAAGCAGCGCGCCGTCGAGCGTGCAGGTGGAGAATCAGCTCTCGTCGGAGCTGTCCTCGTCCGAGGACTCGGCTTCTTCCTGAGTCTCGGCTTCGCCCTCTTCGGAGATGGGCTCGGTGCCTTCGCCGTCGGCCTCGAGGTCTTCCTCGGACGGAGCCTCGACAACGTTCACGAGCAGCATCTCGCCGTCGGACACCAGCGTGACGCCGGACGGAAGGTCGAGGTCGGCTGCGGTGATCTGAGTGCCGATCTGAGCCTCTTCGACGGAGACGACGAAGTTCTCCGGGATCTCCAGTGCGTCGGCCTCGATCTCGACCGCGGTCGAGTCGGTGGTGACCAGGGTGCCCGGTGCGGCGTCGCCCTCGACGATGATGTTGACCTCGACGGTGACGCGCTCGCCCTTCTTCAGGACGAGGAGGTCGGCGTGCTCGATGCTGCGACGGATCGGGTGCACGACGATCGACTTGGTCAGCGCCAGCTGCGATTTGCCGTCGATGTCGAGGGTCAGCACGGCGTTGGTGCCGTCGTTACGCAGCACGGCTGCGAACGCGCGAGCGTCCAGCGCGAGGTGCTGGGGGTCGGTGGCGTGTCCGTACAGAACGGCGGGAACGAGGCCGTCGCGACGGGTGCGGCGGGCGGCTCCCTTGCCGAATTCGGTGCGGACCTGTGCGGTGAGGTTGTTTACCTTCGATGCCATGGTGCTGGATACTCCTGATAACTGTGGTTCGTGCGGCGTACTTCGTCGGGCGGTCAAGCTCGTCGGGGCGGACACGAACGAGCGCGGCCAACGGGGCCGAGCCGCGTCGATAACGGTGGATCCTGGGAATCTGGATCTACCCTCGCCGAGACAACCTGGGAAACAATACACGATGCCGCGCAGTGGCTTGGCTATGCGCCCCCTGGGGCACCTGTCCGCACCACTGCGAGCGCAGCGAGCAGATCGAACGCGATGCCCCGCGCGACCACGATCGCGTCATCGCGAGCTCCCGCTGTGCCCATCACCACCGCGCCCTCGTGCAGTACCGACAGTCGGGTTCCGAGCTGCTCGGCATCGGGGTAACCGGCTTCGGTGGCCAATCGCGCGAACAACGATCTCGTCCATTCCTTCTCGGACTCGATGATCGCGAGCACCGGGCTGCCGGTTCCGCCGAACTCCGCGAAGGCGTTGACGAATCCGCAGCCGCGATGGTTGTCGCGCATCCACAGATCGAGGGCGTCGTACACCCCGAGGATGCGCGCGTCGCCGGATTCGAGGGATTCGACGTACCGGGTCACGTGATCGCACCACAGGCCGTATCGGCGGGTGAGGTACCGCTGCACCAGGCCGTCCTTGGAGCCGAATCGGTCGTACAGCGTCTTCTTCGTGGTGCCGGCCTCCTCCGCGATGAGGTCGACTCCGACGGCGCGAATCCCGCGGGCGTAGAACAGGTCGCTGGCGACGGTCAGGATGCGTTCTCCGGCGGGGGTGAGCGGCTTGTCGAGCATGGTTGCCTTTCGAAAGCGCTGGTGAGCGGCAGGTGCACTGCGAGTATACAGACCTGTATGTTTACATCGCTTCATGAGATCGAGAGTCGACGTCATTGCAGGTACAGCACTGGTGGTGCTGTGGAGTTCGGGCTTCATCGGAGCAGAGCTCGGAACCGCCGAAGCGCCGGCCCACACGCTGTTGGCCTGGCGGTATCTCGCCGCGGCGGCGTTGCTGATCGCGTGGTGCCGGTTCCGGAAACTTGCCCCCACCTGGCATGCCATCCGAATCCATGCCGTCCTGGGCCTGTTCTGCCAGTTCCTCTACCTCGGTGCGACCATCACCGGCATCGGGATGGGCGTGCCACCCGGCGTCGCCGCCTTGATCGCCGCGTTGCAGCCACTGGTGGTCGCGATGGCGTCGAGCAGGCTCTTCGGCGAACGTGTGGGACGACGGCAGATTCTGGGACTCGTCGTCGGGATCGCGGGTGTCTCGTTGGTGGTGGTCGGAGACCTGTCCGGTGCCGACCTCTTCTGGCCGGTCTACCTGCTACCGGCTGCCGGAATGCTGGCACTGTCGGTAGGCACGATCGGCCAACGCGTGCTGGCACCGAAGGAGCCGATCGCGCTGGCGATGGCGATTCAATGTTCCATCAGCGCAGTCGGATTCATGACGTGGAGTGCTCTGGCCGGGGACGTCGCGCCGCCGATGACGACCGGCTTTCTCGCCGCCGTGGCCTGGACGGTGGTGCTCTCCACCTTCGGGGCATACGGCGCGTACCTGTTCGTGGTGCGTCGCAACGGTCCGACGCGCGCCAGCGTGCTGCTCTACCTGACACCGCCGACGACCATGCTGTGGGCATTGCTGATGTTCGGCGACGAGATCACCTGGCTCGGGCTCGGCGGGCTCGTGGTCTCCGCAATCGGCGTGGCTGCCTACCTCCGCGGAACCGATGTGAGCGACGGTTCGACGGGTCGTTCCGCCGGCTCCACTCCTGCCGACCCTGCTACGAAGTGTCACTCACCTGCGAGCGCAGCGAGCATCGTGTCCAGTTCGGCGAACGCGACGAAATAGTGCGGAGATGCACGCACGACGGCGTCGAGTCCCCGGCCCGTCATGTCCAGACGCGTGGAACCGCGATGGCTGACGGTGACCGTCACGTTTCGTTCGGCCAGTCGGTCACGCACTGCCACGGGATCCTCGCCGTCGACGGTGAAGGATACGATGCCGCTCTTACGGTCGCCGAGGTCGCGCACGGTCACGCCGGGAACCTTCCGAAGCCCCGAGCGGAGGTAGTCGGCACGTTCGACGACGGCGTCTTCGACTCGGTCGCTACCGAGTTCGAGCAGGTAGTCGACGGCCGCACCGAGCGCGAGCCTGGCCGCGACGTCGCATTCCCAGAATTCGAATCGCGTGGCGTCGTCCGCCATCCGGTACGTCCGTCCATCGGTCCACTCTGCGCTGTGCAGGTCCAGGGCCGGCGGATGCAGCGTCGACGCCAATCCTGGACGCAGGTAGAGGAAGCCCGTTCCGCGTGGGCCGCGCAACCATTTGCGGCCGGTGGCCGAGAGGGCGTCGACTCCCAACTCCTCGACGTCGACGCGCAGCTGCCCGATGGACTGGCAGGCGTCGAGCAGGACCAGTGCACCGTGCTGGTGGGCGAGATCGGACACGGCACGGGCGGGATTGATCAGGCCGCCGTTCGTGGGGGCGTGCACCACCGAGATCAGTTTCACGCGGTCGTCGAGCATCGATTCCAGTGCGTCCAGGTCGATGCGTCCCGATGCGTCGCTCGGCATGACCTCGACGGTCGCTCCGGTGACTTCGGCGCGGTGGAGGGCGGAGATGGCATTGCTGGCGTACTCGGCCTGGCACAGCAGGATTCGGTCGCCGGCCGAGAGCGGCACCGAGTAGAAGAAGTCCGTCCAGGCCCGCGTCGCGGAATCACTCAGTGCAATGCTCGACGCCTGCGCGCCGATCAATGTTGCAATCGAGGTCTTGACCGCGGCGAGGTCGTCGAGTCGTTCGTTCGCGGCCCGGTAGCCGCCGATCTCCGCTTCGCGGCGTAGATGCGCGATCGCGGTGTCGAGGACGACGGTCGGGGGCAACGAGGATCCGGCGCTGTCGAGAAACACGCGGCCCGACGCACCTGGGGTGTCGCGTCGAATGCGGTCGTGATCGAGCATCGGTCGTCCTTTCTGTTGCGAACTCTCGGGCACCAGAGTTCCACAATCGGTAGCCTCGACCGGACGAGGGATCGCGGCGTTTTCGATCCTCGCAGCTGGGTACGTTCTCCGAGCGGAGAACGTGTTGAGTGCGGAAAGAAGGAATGAGTGTCGTCCAACGAGAAGTCTCTCGGGCTGAGCTCGCGCCCGGCAGCAGAGGCATACGTGTCGAAGGTGTGTTTCAAGCTGGGGCCACCGGCACTCGTCGGTGCCGAACTCGAGTGGCTCACCGCCCTCGACGACGGAACCCGTCCGACCCTCTCGGCTCTGGCCGATGCGCTCGGTGTTCACTCCCCGCGCAGTATCGATCCCGAATCACCCGCCCTGTCGTTGCCGGGCGGAAGCATCGTCACCGTCGAACCCGGCGGTCAGGTCGAATTGTCCAGTTCGCCTTATGTATCCGTTTCTCGACTCGCACCGATGCTCGACGCCGATGCCCAGCGGCTGCGGAACATCCTCGGTGATGCCGGCATCGACATGGCGTCCGTTCCGGCCGATACCGCTCGGGCACCGGAACGTCTCCTCGTCCTCCCGCGGTACTGCGCGATGGAGAATCGGTTCACCACCATCGGCCCCTTCGGGAAGTTGATGATGTGCAACACCGCTGCGGCTCAGGTGAGCGTCGACGCCGGACGTGATCGCGCCGAGGTCGCCGCGCGCTGGCACATGCTCCACGTCATCGGTCCTGCCTTCGTGTCCGCGTTCGCCCGCTCTCCTGAACTCGCCGGAGCACCTGCCGGGGACTGGGCATCGCAGCGGATGCGAACCTGGCTCGAACTCGACTCCAGCAGAACCGATTCCAGCAGAACTGCGGTTCCGAACACCGGTGACCCGATTGCCGACTACGCACGCTGGGCACTCGACGTTCCGTTGCTCTGCATCCAGGGCGTCACGCAGAACTGGGAAGCACCTGCCGGCACCACGTTCGCTCAGTGGATGGACGATCCCGGCATCGTCGGACGCGCGCCGACCTACAGTGACCTCGATTATCACCTGACCACCCTGTTCCCGAAGGTGCGCGCCTGTGGGCACTTCGAGATTCGCTATCTCGACGCGCAGCCGGACGGTCAGTGGGTGGTTCCGGCCGCGGCGTTCGAGGCGCTGCTGTCCACGCCCGAACTGGTGGCCCGCGCCACCGAGATCGGCGGCGGAACGGCGGGACGGTGGCTCGACGCGGCCCGGCTCGGGTTGGCCGACGACGACCTCCGCGCGGCGGCAACCGAATTGCTCCAACTCGCCGCGGAGGTCGGAGGCGAGTACTCCGAGTTGCTGTCGGCGGCATCTCGCCGGTGCGGTGCGGGCGAGCCCCCCAGTGAATTCGACACGGCGACACGGGAATTTCGGACTCGAAAGGAATCGGTGTGAGCGCCGAACAACTCAGGAACAGAATCGAAACGGTCCTCACTCGCAGTCGTGCCCGCAGCGGCGCACTCACCGACTGTGTGGACGAGACCGAACTGATGGCGCAGCATTCGCCGTTGATGAGCCCGCTGGTGTGGGATCTCGCGCACATCGGTAGTCAAGAGGAGCTCTGGCTCGTACGCGACGTCGGTGGCCGCGATCCCGTCCGTCCGGACATCGACGAGCTGTACGACGCGTTCAAGCACTCGCGGTCTTCGCGTACGTCGCTTCCCTTGCTCACCCCGGACGAGGCGCGCGTCTACGTCCGGACCGTGCGCGACAAGGCCTGGGATGTGCTCGATCACAGCACTTTCGAGGGTCGACCGGTCGAGAAGCACGGTTTCGCGTTCGGCATGATCGCCCAGCACGAACAGCAGCACGACGAGACCATGCTCGCGACCCATCAATTGCGTTCGGGGCCCGCGGTTCTCACGGCTCCTGCGCCACCGGCCTCGGTGGTGCCGGTGTCGGGTGAGGCCGTCATCGCGGGTGGCCCGTTCTCGATGGGTACCTCGCTCGACCCGTGGGCACTGGACAACGAGCGACCGGCTCACTCGGTGCACGTACCCACCTTCGCCATCGACCGGGCACCGATCACCAACGCGCAGTTCATGGACTTCATCGCCGACGGCGGTTACCGACGCCGCGAATTGTGGACCGAGAAGGGTTGGCAGCATCGCGTCGACGCGAACCTGACCGCGCCACAGTTCTGGGAGTCCGACTCCGACGGAACGTGGTGGCGTCGCAGTTTCGGGGTGTCCAAGAAGGTTCGCCCGCAGCAGCCCGTGGTGCACGTGTGCTGGTTCGAGGCCGACGCCTACGCCCGCTGGGCAGGCAAGCGACTGCCGACGGAGGCCGAGTGGGAGAAGGCCGCGCGTTTCGACGCCGACACTCGCACCAGTAACGCGTACCCGTGGGGCGATGCCGAACCCACTGCAGCACATGCCAATCTGAATCAGCGGCATCTGGAACCGGCGGACGTCGGCGCGTATCCCGACGGTGCCTCCTCGGCAGGTGTGCATCACCTCATCGGTGACGTATGGGAGTGGACTTCCTCGGATTTCGAGCCGTACCCCGGATTCGAGGCGTTTCCGTACGCCGAGTACTCCGAGGTGTTTCTTCGTGGCGACTACAAGGTGTTGCGCGGCGGCTCGTTCGGCACCGACGAGGTGGCATGTCGGGGCACGTTCCGCAACTGGGATCACCCGATCCGACGCCAGATCTTCAGCGGATTCCGGTTGGCCCGCGACGTCGAGCCCAGCTGAATGTGCCGACATCTCGGGTATCTCGGCCCTCTCACGTCGGTCGGGGGAGTGCTCACCGGCGGCGATCACAGTTTGCGGGTGCAGTCGTATGCCCCCGACGACATGCGCGGCGGGGGCACCATCAATGCCGACGGCTTCGGGGTCGCATGGTGGCAGGCCGGTTCGGTTCGCAGCTACCGCAACGCCATGCCGATCTGGACCGACCCCGCGGTCGACGATGTTCTGCCGCAGCTCGATTCGACGTCGGTGATCGCCGCCGTGCGATCGGCAACGGTGGGAATGCCGGTGGAGCGATCGGCCTGCGCACCGTTCACCGACGGCCGTTGGGCATTCAGTCACAACGGAGTGGTCCGCGGCTGGCCCCACTCACTGACCGACCTGTGGTCCGAGGTGCCGCCCGAAGATGCACTCACGTTGCCGGCTCCGACCGACGCGGCCGCAGTCTGGATCGTTCTGCGGCAGTTGCTCGCAACCCTCGAACCGCCGGCAGCGCTTGCCGCATTGGTTCGGCGTATCGAGGCGCGCGCACCGGGGTCCAGGCTCAACTTTCTCCTCGGCGACGGGGAGAATTTGTACGCCACCGCAGTGCATCACGCACTGTCCGTCCGCAGTTCCGGTGACGCCGTCACGATCGCGTCCGAACCCACCGACGACAATTCCGACTGGACGCCCGTCGACGACCGCAGTCTCGTCGTTGCCACGGCGTCCGAGTTCACCGTTTCCCGTCTCGACGAAGAGGAGCACACATGAGCACTGTCGAGGTACACCTCGCCGACACGGCACTGGTGGACGAATTGCGTAAGGACGTGCGAGACGGGTTGACGTCCACGCCGAAGTGGCTCTCGCCCAAGTACTTCTACGACGCCGTGGGCAGCGAGCTGTTCGAGCGGATCACCGAGCTGCCCGAGTACTTTCCGACCCGCACCGAACGTGCCCTGCTCGAAGAGCATGCCCTCGACATCGCCGAGGCGACCGAATCCACCATGTTGATCGAGCTCGGGTCGGGCTCGTCGGAGAAGACGAAGATCCTGCTCGCTGCAGGGGCCAAGCACGGTTCGTTGAACACCTATGTGCCGCAGGATGTGTCGGTCACGGCGCTCGAGGGAGCCATCGAGCAGATCGCCCAGGAGTTTCCCGCTCTCGAGGTGCACGGCATCGTCAGCGACTTCACCGACACTCTGCACAATCTGCCCGGCGGGGGCGCGCGCACCATCGCGTTTCTCGGTGGCACCCTGGGCAACCTCATCCCCGAGGAGCGCGAGGACTTTCTGAAGGCGATCGCAGGCGCGCTCGATCCAGGGGAGCACTTGCTCCTCGGCGTCGGACTGGTCATCGACCCGGACGTGCTGGTTCCGGCGTACGACGATGCGGCGGGGGTGACGGCGCAGTTCAATCGAAACGTGCTGTCGGTGATCAACTCTCGCCTGGGTGGCACTTTCGATCCCGATGCGTTCGAGCACGTCGCGCTGTGGAACGCCGAGCAGGAGTGGATCGAGATGCGACTGCGGGCGACATCGACGCAGGAGGTGTATGTCGCCGATCTCGATCTGCACGTGCATTTCGAGGCGGGCGAGGAATTGCGCACCGAGATCTCGGCGAAGTTCCGACCGGACGGCATCACCGCAGAACTGGCTGCAGCGGGATTCGGCGTCGAGCATCTGTGGTCCGACTCCGAATCCCGGTTCGCGCTCATTCTGGCGGGTCGAGTGTGAACGAGCCCTCGACTACTCGGAGGCAGTGACGCCCAGGTGCTGAGTACCGATGACCCCGAGCAGATTCAATTTCTCGCGGGCGTCGGTTCCCGGCTGCGGCGAATAGACCAGGAGATGCTGGCCCTCTCGCTGGGTCACGAGGGTCTCGCAATGAACGGCGATCACGCCGAGTTCGGGATGCACGAAGCGTTTGGACGCCGACGTCTTGTATGCGACTCGGTGCTCGCTCCAAATCGTCTCGAACTCGGAGCTGGCGGCGCGTAGACGCTCGACCAGTACAGCGACCTCGGGATCGCCCGCTCGCCTGGCCGACACTGCTCGGAGATCGGCTACGTGTTTGTGGCCCATCCGATCCCAGTCCTCGCGGACGAAGTTGCGGCGCGTGCCGGGATCGGTGAACCACCGCCACACCACGTACCTGTCGAGCCCGGTGTACGTGCGCGGGTCCTCGGCCAGCGCGAGGTACATCGCGTTGTGCGCCAGGATCTCGCCGAGGTCTGTCACGACGCAGGCCGGCGTGTCGTCGAGCTTGGTCAGCAGGTGCATCAGGCCGGGCCCGACGTGCTTGTCCGCGCCGACACGGGTGGGCGGTGCCTGGCCGGCGAGGATGTAGAGATGGTCGCGCTCGTCGTCGTCCAATCTCAGCGCGCGGGCGAGCGAACCGAGAATCTGCGTGGACGGATGCGGCCCACGACGCTGTTCGAGGCGGGTGTAGTAGTCGGTGGACATCCCGGCCAGCAGTGCCACTTCGTCGCGGCGCAGCCCCGGCGTGCGGCGGCGCGGTCCGGGTGACACACCGACGTCCTCGGGCGTCAGCAGCGCCCGTCGTCGTCGGAGAAAGTCGGCCAGTTCGTCACGTTCCACTCGCTCAGTGTCCACCGAATCGTCGAGCCGAACCAGGGACGGGCAGTCCCCTGACAACCGCTCTCTGGCGCGACAATCGCCACAGAGCACACAGTGGACGGCATGAACAGAACACGATTGGGAAATACCGGACCCACGGTGTCGCGCATCGGTCTCGGTGCCATGGGTATGTCCGGCGCATACGGCGATTCCAGCGACGGCGAATCGATCCGCACCATCCACGCTGCGCTCGACGCCGGCGTCGACCTGGTCGACACAGGCGACTTCTACGGTGCCGGCCACAACGAGATGCTCATCGGTCGGGCACTGAGCGAGCGCAACCGCGACGAGGTCGTGCTGTCGGTGAAGTTCGGGGCACTACGTGGACCCGACGGAAGCTGGCTCGGATTCGACGGCAGGCCGAACGCCGTCAAGAGCGCGCTGGGCTACACACTCGCACGGCTCGGCGTCGATCACATCGACATCTACCGACCCGCCCGACTGGATCCGCAGGTGCCGATCGAAGACACCGTCGGTGCCATAGCCGAGATGGTGGACGCGGGATACGTGCGACACATCGGCTTGTCCGAGATCGGGAGTGCGACGCTGCGTCGTGCCGCGGCGGTACACCCGATCTGCGACCTGCAGATCGAATACTCCATCGTCTCGCGTGGAATCGAGGACGACATTCTCGACACGGCCCGCGAGCTCGGTGTCGGTACCACCGCGTACGGCGTGCTTTCACGTGGGTTGCTGAGCGACACGTTCCGCACGTCTACTGTGTTGGCCGACAACGACTTCCGTGTACACAGCCCCCGATTCCAAGGGGAGAACCTGACGAGGAATCGCGAACTCGTGGAGTTGCTGGCCGAGCTCGCGGACGAGCGCAACGTCTCGGTCGCGCAACTGGCCATTGCCTGGGTCCTCTCCCGGGGTGACGACATCGTGCCCGTCGTCGGCGCACGAACCGTCGAGCGTTTGGCGGAAACCATTGCTGCATCGGAGATCTCGTTGACCTCCGAGGAGGTGTCACGGATCGAGAGTACCGTGCCGAAAGATGCGGTAGCGGGCGAGCGCTACGCCGAGGCGCAGATGGCGCAACTCGACAGCGAAGCCTGAGCAGAGGCGTCGGCCGGCACGATGGTCTGTACCGCCGGGCCCTGGCAATCGCCGAGCGGTACAGACCTCGAGGTCAGACGTCCGCCAATGCAAGCACCGGTGAGATCTGATTGGCACGTCGCGCCGGAGTCAGTGACGCACCGAGGGCGAGGAGTCCACCGCACAGCACGGTTCCGGCGATGACGACCCACGGCAGCGTGGGGGCGGTGAGTCCGCGCGAATCCAGCGAGCCCAGCAGCGATTGTGCTGCGGCCCAGCCGTAACCGATGCCGAGAATCAGACCGAAACCCATCGACGCGACCACCATCTGACTGCTCTCCGAGACGATCATCGTCCGAATCTGCTTGCGGGTGAATCCGAGTGCCCGCAGCAGACCGATCTCTCGGGTGCGCTGCAGAATGCTCAGCAGCAGATTGTTCACCATCCCGACTGCCGCGATCACAGCCGAGAACCCGATCAGTCCGGTCATGATTCCCACCGTCACGGTGAGTACCTGGTCGACGGAGGCCTCGTCGTATTCGTCGACGAGCATCGACCGGTAGCTGTACATCGCGACGGCGAACGTGGTCACCAGCGTCACGCCGATCAGCAGTCCCACAGCGGTACGGGTACTGCGATCCGGGTAGCGAATTGCGTTGGCCGCAGCCAGTCTTGCCGCGGGCCCCCGGCCGAACAGTCTTCCGACCAGCCTCAGCGTCGCGGGCAGTATTCGATAGGCACCGACCATGATTCCGGTGAACGACGCAACACCGCCGAGGAACGCCACCAGAACACCGGCCGGGTTCACCATCCCGACCAGGATCCCCAGCCCCAGCAGCGCCACTCCGCCTGCGATCAGCACGATCGACAGTGCCGTCCTGATACGGCGCGACCGCGGAGCCTCCACTCCCGTGTCGACGGTACCGCCGGTCGCCTGAACGGGTGTCACATCCAGCACCTTTCGTGACCCGACATACGACGCGAGGGTCGTCGTCAGTACCACGATGACCACCGGCAGGATCACCAGCGGTTGAACGGACGTGTACTCCACATCGGGCAGCTGACCGGCCGAGACGGCGACCGCACGGGCCAGATGGCTGGCACCGACTCCGAGAACCGAACCGACCGCACCACCGAACAATCCGACGAGGAAGCCTTCCCTGGCCACCGATCGACGTAGGTCACGGGCCCGGGCACCCAGGAGTCGCAGAAGAGCAATGGTGCGCGTGCGTCCCGCGACGATCGTTGCGAACGTGTTCGAGGTGACCACCGCCGCGACATACAGCGCGAGACCGATGAACACCAGCGCCACGCTGTAGAGCGCCGTGACGGCGGCACCTTCCATGTCCCCGAAGATATCGACCAGGAACGCCGTCGCCTGAATCAACACCACACCGAAGAACGACGCCAGCGACGTCACCAGAAGACTGGCGCCGTGCTCCTTCGACGCCCGAGCAGAAGTCACACCGTTCATGATGCGTGCTCCATTCCCAGCATGTAGCTCGAGATCTGCTCCGGCGTCGACCGTGGCAGTTCGTCGGCGATGCGGCCGTCGGCGAGGAAGACGATGCGATCGGCGTAGCTGGCCGCGATGGGGTCGTGGGTGACCATGACGATCGACTGACCGTACTCGCGCACCGCTGCGGCGAGTAGGCCGAGAACCTCACGGCCGGTTCGGGAATCGAGGTTGCCGGTGGGTTCGTCGGCGAAGATGAGGTGCGGCCGCGTACCGAGTGCGCGGGCGATCGCGACGCGCTGCTGCTGTCCACCCGAGAGCTGATGCGGGCGGTGGTTCACTCGCCCTCGCAATCCCAGAGTGTCGATGAGCTGCTCTGTCCATGCCGCCTCTTCGGCGGTGGGGGCGCGGCCGTCGAGCTCGAACGGCAGCAGGATGTTGCCCCGAACATCGAGGGTGGGAACGAGATTGAACGACTGGAAGATGAACCCGACCTGCGTGCGGCGCAACGTCGTCAGTGCGTCGTCGTTCGCGTCGGTGATGTCGGCACCGGCCAACATCAGATGCCCGGTGCTGGCGTTGTCCAAGCCCGCCATCACGTGCATCAGAGTCGACTTGCCGGAACCGGACGGTCCCATGATGGCGGTGAACTGGCCGCCGTGAATGTCGAGAGAGACGTTGTCGAGGGCGCTGACCGGGTTGGACGAGTCACCGAAATACTTGCTGACCTGGAATGCCCGGGCGACCGGGGGGAGTGTTGTTGTCATGCCCACAACGCTATGAAGTGGGCGGACAGGAGTAATCAGGCGCGAGTCTTCGCCTCGTACATCGGGAGGATGACTTCGGTGTCAGTCTCCGGTGAGTCCGTGCTCGAATGCGTAGACCACCAACTGCACTCGGTCGCGCAACGCGAGTTTGGCGAAGATTCGACTGATGTGTGTCTTCACCGTCGCCTCGCTCAAGAATTCCATCGCGGCGATCTCGGAATTGCTCAGCCCACGGGCGGTGAGTCGAAACAGGTCCTTCTCCCGTGCGGTGAGGGTGGCGAACTCGGCGGGAACCTTCGGTACCTCCGGCGTAGGTGTGAAGTGCGCCAGCAGCCCCGTCGTGGCCGACGCGGCGATCACAGAGTTACCCGCATGGACCGTCCGGATCGCGGCGAGCAGAAATTCCGGGTCCGCGTCCTTGAGCACGAAACCGCTTGCTCCGGAGCGGATCGCTCGTGCGGCGCTCTCGTCGAGATCGAAAGTGGTGAGCACCAGAATCCGCGGTGGAGTATCGGACGCGGCCACGATCTGCTCGATGGCGGCGATACCGTCGAGCACCGGCATCCGGACGTCCATGAGCATCACATCGGGCTTCGCCGACGCGGCGAGCTCCACGGCCTCTCGCCCGTTGCCCGCTTCCCCGACGAACTCCAGGTCCGGCTGCGAGGAGATGAGCATACGAATACCTGCTCGGAACAGCTGCTGGTCGTCGACCAGAGCCACCTCGATTCGATCTGCCATCAGTCGGTTCCCTTCGTGGACGAGCCGGCAGCAGGAAGCCAGGCAGTCACGGTCCACGACGAGCCGTCGCCGGACGCGGTGCACATGCCGCCGGCGAGGCTGGCGCGCTCCTTCATACCGGCGATTCCGTGCCCGCCCGATTCCGATGCCGAACGCACCGAACGCACCGTGTTGCGCACCGTCAATTCGATGCCCGCCGAGTCGGATTCGATCGTGACGCTGACGGGCTTGTCGGGATCACCGTGACGTAGGGCATTGGTCAGCGATTCCTGCGCGATGCGATAGAGCGCGAGGTGTGCACCGGCACCCAACGACACCGACGTGGTGTCGATCGAGGAGTCGATGGTCAGTCCGGTCGCGCGCACCTGGTCGAAGAGACGCTCGAGATCGTCGGGTGTCGGGTTCGGTAGATCGCCCTGACTGTGCCGAAGCTGTCCGAGCAACACCCGAACGTCGGTCAGTGCATCGCGCGCAGTGTCGGAGATGGTCGTCAGCGCGGTGTCGACGGCTGCGGGATCGATGGCGCGTACGTAGCGTGCACCGTCGGCCTGCGCGATCACCACGGCGAGCGAATGCGCCACGATGTCGTGCATGTCGCGAGCAATTCTGTTGCGCTCCTGCTCGATTGCCACTTCTTGTTCGGCGCGGGCCTGATGTACCTCGGCGAGCTCGCGTGCGTGTGCGGATTCGATGGCGGTGCGCCGGGCGTAGGCGAGACGGCCCAGTGCCCAGGACAATCCGAGCATGGCCCACAGGCCGGCGAGGAGCAGGGCGAACTGCGCGATTCGGGGTTCTTGGTAGCCCTCCTCCGTGGGCGGGCCGAAGGGATTGCCGTCCACGTACGCCAGGTACAGCGCGGCGATCACTCCGCCGCCGACGGCCGACGCGAGCCCGAAGCGTCGAACGACGCTGTCGCCGTACGCGGCCGAGCAGTACAGAATCGCGAAGATTGCGGTGTCCGCGGAGAGGGGGAGCACCCCGCCGACCATCTGCACGACGGCCAGCAGCCAGGCCAGTGCCAGCGACAGTCGCGGTGAGCGGCGCCTGATGGCCAGCGCTACGCCGAAACCGACCAGCACACCCGCGCCGGAAGAACCGTACGGGCCGCTCAGCGTCGACGGCAGCAGGAGCAGAACGAAGACGACGGCGTAGGTGGCATCGAGCACCTGCCGTGAGATCGAACGCTTGCGCAGCACTCGATCAGACTACGTGGATCAGTTGGTGCGGCGACGAGCCTTCTCGAGCGCGGCCAGCGTCGACAGGACTGTGGTGCGTTGCCGTTCGAGATCCTTCATGCGTGCACGTGCCGGCAGGCCCTGTACGCCGTCGAGTGCGCTGATCTGCTCGTCGACGGAGGTGAGCTGGCCGAGCAGCTTCTGCACACGTGACTGCAGTTCGATCGCGTCGATTCCGGTGACACCGGCCTGCGACTTCTTCGTCGGTGCCTTCGCAGGCGCTCCGGACGTCGTCGCGGCCGGTGTGTTTCCCGCAGCAGCGGCCCTGGGACGCAACGCTTTGCGGACGGCAGCCGGATCGGGCAGCTTCTCGAGCCGAATACGGTTGAGCACCTCACGGGCATCCCGAGCCGTGACGCGGTACTCGCGCTCCTCCTCGTCCTCGGACGCCAGCGTGCCGCCCAGGGGCCGCAGACCGTACATCCCGATGAAGTGCTTGGCCTCGTCGATGACCGCTTCCTTCTCGCGGCACAGCCCGCAGCGCGGCTCGTTTCGGAAGTCCTCGACGCTGTCGGTACTACCGCACCAGACGCACCCGCCCGGCGTCCATCGGGCAATTCTGACCGTAGTAGTTCCAGCCGGGCCGTGGGGAGAGTCTGCGTCGATCACGACGAGTCATCTTAGGTGACAACGAAACCCGCCCCGCACACCCCCGCCTCGCGAGCTGCATGTTCCGGTCACGGACGTGACGTAGTTCATGCGACGCGGACGGAGAGTGGGCGGGGCGGGGTGAAACAGACTGACTGTTATGCGCTGCCGTTGAAAAGGCTGGTGACGGAACCGTTTTCGAAGACCTCGCGAATGGTGCGGGCCAGCAGCGGCGCGATCGAGAGCTCGGTCAGCGTTGCGAAGCGCTTCTCGTCGCTGATCGGCAGCGTGTTGGTGACGACCACTTCCTTGGCACCGCAGTTCGCGAGGCGCTCGGCGGCGGGGTTGGACAGAACGCCGTGGGTGGCGGCGATGACGACGTCACCGGCTCCGGCCTCCTTGAGCACCTTCACGGCGCCGGCGATGGTGCCGCCGGTGTCGATCATGTCGTCGATGAGGATGCAGGTGCGGCCTTCGACGTCACCGACGACGCGATTGGACTTGACCTGGTTGGGCACCAACGGGTCACGCGTCTTGTGGATGAACGCCAGCGGCGCGCCGTCGAACGAGTCGGCCCACTTCTCGGCGACGCGCACACGGCCGGAGTCGGGGGAGACCACGGTGATGTGCTCGAGGCTGTAGGTCGCCCGAATGTGGTCGGCGAGCTGGCTGTGTGCGTGCATGTGATCGACGGGGCCGTCGAAGAAGCCCTGGATCTGATCGGTGTGCAGGTCGACGGTGATGATGCGGTCGGCACCGGCGGTCTTGAGCAGATCCGCGACCAGACGAGCGGAGATGGGCTCGCGTCCCCGGTGCTTCTTGTCCTGGCGGGCGTACGGGTAGAACGGCAGGATCGCGGTGATGCGCTTGGCCGATCCGCGCTTGAGCGCGTCGATCATGATGAGCTGTTCCATCAGCCACGTGTTGAGCGGGAACGGATGCGACTGCAGCACGAAGGCGTCCGACCCGCGGACCGACTCCTCGAAGCGCACGAAGATCTCGCCGTTGGCGAAGTCACGCGCGGTCTGCGGGGTGACGTCGATTCCGAGTTCCTTGGCGACCTGCTCGGCCAACTCCGGATGTGCTCGACCAGAAAACAACATCAGGTTCTTCTGGTTGTCGATCCAATTAGGGGTGGTCACTGCTCTTCGCCGTCCTTTTGTTCTTGCCGATCACGATCTGCGAGCGCCGCTGCTTTCGCAGCTTCGGTTCCGGGCCTGTTGTCCATGACCCAGCCTTCGATATTGCGTTGCTTACCACCGGAGACGGCCAATGCGCCGGGAGGAACATCGTCCCGAACCACTGTTCCGGCACCGGTGTAAGCGCCGTCGCCCACATGTACGGGAGCGACGAACGTCGAGTCGGAACCGGTCCGTACGTGGGATCCGATTTCCGTGCGGCTCTTGTTGACGCCGTCGTAGTTGGCGAAGACGTTGGAGCAACCGATGTTGCTGTGGTCACCGATCGTGGCATCGCCGACGTAGGTGAGGTGCGGGACCTTGGTGTTGCGGCCGATCGTCGCGTTCTTGGTCTCGACGTAGGCACCGAGTTTGCCGCCTGCGCCCAGCACCGTGCCCGGACGCAGATAGGTGAACGGTCCGACGGTGGCATCCGGTCCGATCACGGCCTGCTCGGCGTGGGTCCGCACGACCGACGCGCGCTCGCCGATCTCGACGTCACGCAGCGTCGAGTCGGGCCCGACGATGGCGTCGTCGGCGATGTGGGTCTTGCCGTGGAGTTGGACGCCGGGTTCGATGCGGACGTCCGCGCCGAGGGTGACGTCGATGTCGATCCAGGTGGTCGACGGGTCCACGACGGTGACGCCGCCCCGCATGTGCCGTTCGATGATATGGCGGTTGAGCACGGACGTGACGTGCGCCAGCTGGACGCGGTCGTTGACCCCCACCACCAGATCGGGATCGGCGAGCTGAGTGCCGTACACGGCTTTACCGTCCGCCTTGCTGATCTTGACGACGTCGGTCAGGTACAGCTCGTGCTGAGCGTTGGCGGTGCTGAGCTTGCCCAGGGCGGTACGAAGCGCAACGGCGTCGAACGCGTAGACGCCGGAGTTGACCTCACCGATGAGGACCTGAGCGGGCGTGGCGTCGGCATGCTCGACGATCTCGGCCACCTCGCCGTCGTCGGTGCGGACGATGCGGCCGTATCCGTTGGCGTCGTCGGGCAGGAATGTCAGAACCGTGGCCGCGGCGGGCCGGGGGGCGCTCAGATGCTCGTCGAGCAGAGCTTTGAGAGTGTGGCCGTCGAGCAGCGGGACGTCGGCTGCGGTGACGAGGATCGTGCCCTCGAAGTCTTCCGGGAGTGCAGCGAGGCCGCACTGGACGGCGTGCCCGGTGCCGAGCTGGCGATCCTGGACGGCAGTGTGAATCGTGCGACCGAAGGTGGCTGCGAGGTCCTGGACGGCGTCCGTGACTCGTTCGCGATCGTGTCCGACGACCGTCACCAGATGGTCGGGGCCCAGGTCGGCGGCTGCGTGGAGGGCGTGCGCAAGCATGGTGCGACCGGCCAGGGGGTGCAGAACTTTCGGAGTCTTCGATCGCATTCGGGTACCTGCACCCGCAGCGAGAACGACCACGGCGGTCTGCACAGGCATTGAGCTCCTCAGGCGGTAACGCGAATGACGGCATGCGTGAATGATGTTGCTCGCTCCGCCGCCAGGACTCGAACCTGAACTATCTGAACCAAAATCAGAGGTGCTGCCATTACACCACGGCGGATAAACGGCCAGCGGTTTCATCAGTGGCCGACGAATCGAACGACGCCTTCGTCTGCCGCTGCGCTCCCACTGAGCGCAACGATCCTCGCACGCGAGGTAGTGGTGAGTCGAACCGCGGCGCACATGAGACCGTTCGAGTTGTTCTTGTCCCTGCACTCGCGACGTTCGAAACCGGATGGTTCGGACATGGTTAGGGTGAGGGAGACGTCGAGGGTGGCGTCTGACAATGCACACGGTCGGTGACGGAAGCGGTTTTCCATGACAGGCGCAGCCTCCGAGCAGGAACGCTCACCTCGGGTCCGGATGACGGGGACGCAACGGCGCGAGCAGTTGATCGAGGTGGGTCGGACGCTGTTCGCCGAACGCGGATACGAGGCCGCGTCCGTCGAGGAGATCGCGGGACGCGCGAACGTGTCCAAGCCGGTCGTCTACGAGCACTTCGGCGGTAAGGAAGGTCTCTATGCCGTCATCGTCGACCGGGAGATGTCCACTCTGCTGGGAATGATCACCGCTTCGCTCGACCTCAATCGCTCGCGCATTCGCGTCGAACGGGTGGCTCTTGCGCTACTGACCTACATCGAGGACCGGACCGACGGTTTTCGTATCCTCGTTCGCGACTCGCCTGCGGCGGCCGAGGACGGCAAATACTCGTCGTTGCTCAACGAGGCGATCGGCCGCGTCGGGCACATGCTGGCGGGGGATTTCTCGCGCCGAGGTCTCGATCCCGAGTTCGCGCCGATGTATGCCCAGGCCCTCGTCGGAATGGTGTCGATGACCGCGCAATGGTGGCTCGATGTGCGTACCCCGTCGAAGGAAGTGGTGGCGGCGCACGTGGTCAACCTGTGCTGGAACGGGCTGACGAATCTGGAAGCGGACCCTCGATTGACCGAGGAATGAGTACACGGTTCGGTCTCTCCGCGGCGTATGAGGGGGTATCGTCCCCTTTGTCGGCCATGAGAGCTGTGTCACCTACGGCACAGTGCTTCAATCGGACCGATGCATGTTGGCACGAAACGTAAAGCCACTCAGTGGTACCGTTCGGGCGTAATTTGCGCAGTGGCAGTTCTTATTGCGAAGGCGGATCCCATGGTCAGGCAGGCCCGCGCTGAAATCACTCGCGACACCGTGCTGGCTGGCGCAGCGAACGTATTTCTGCGCCTCGGGTACGCGAACGCGAGCCTCAGCGAGATCATTTCTCAGTCCCAGGTCACCAAGGGCGCTCTGTACTTCCATTTCGGCTCCAAGGAAGAACTGGCACGTGCGGTCATCGACGAGGGCAACGCGCGTCTGACGACGGCCTGCTCGCAGTTCAACGACGGTCGAATCCCCGCACTCGAAGCGGCGATCGGTATTTCCTACATCGTCGTCGACCTCTCGGTCAGCGACCCCATGGTCTCGGCCATGCTTCGGCTGAGCCATCAGATCGGCGATTACCGCGGCACCGAGGGCAACGTCATGGCCGGGTGGAGCGAGTCGTTCGACAGGCTCGCCGCCAAGGCCATCGCGCAGGGGGACATCGACCCCAACTCGGATTCGCGCACCATCGGATCTCTGGTCCTGGAAATCCTCACCGGCGTGCACATGGTTGCGGTTGCCACCTCCACCACCGAGGAATTGCCATCGCGCATGGAGCGTCTCTGGTACTACCTTCTCCCGGCGTTGGTTCCCGCCAACAAGCTCGACTACTTCCGCGAATTCGCAGCGCGTCGCGTCATCCGCTTCGGCCCGTAACTAGCGATGCCGGGCCACGAAGTCGGCGATGTCGTCGCGAAGCCGTTCCGGATACTCGCCGTTGACGGCATGTGAGGCGTCCGGATAGAGCCGGACGGTCCCGTCGGGCAGTGCTGCCGAGTCTCTCGACGATGCTCGACGCTGCTCTGACGTAGCCCGTCGTCTCCCGCTCGCCGGGCTGTCGGCGTGCTCCCATAGACTCGCTCGTGACTGTGTGTGAGCAGCCATCGCCTCGACTCGCTTGTAGGAGCATTGCTGTTGTCTTCCGATTCTCTGCCTGCCATTTCTTCATCCGGGCCGGCCCCGATCGTTCCCGACGCGGCGCTGCAACTCTCGGGTCTGGCCAGCGTCGCGCTGACCGATTCGGCCATGGTGGCCGTCGCCGACGCGATCGGAACCGCCGAACACACACTCATCGGACCGCACTCGGTTCGCCCGTTCGTCGCCGCCGCGATCGCGCAGCACACGCAACTGTTGATCGTCACCGCCACCGGGCGTGAAGCGGACGATCTCACCGACGAACTCCGCCAGATCCTCGGCGGCGGCGTGGTCATGTTCCCGTCATGGGAGACGCTTCCGCACGAGCGACTCTCGCCGAGCGCCGATACCGTCGGTAAGCGGCTCGACGTGCTCCGACGGCTCGCTCGCCCCGGCGACACCGATTACGGCGATCCTCTGCGCGTCATCGTCACCACCGTCCGCTCGCTGGTGCAACCGATGGCACCCGGTCTCGGCGAGATCGAACCCGTGACCCTCAAGGTCGGGCTCGACATCGACTTCGACGGCTTGATCCACCGACTCGTCGAGTTCGGCTACCTGCGCGTGGACATGGTCGGCAAGCGCGGCGAGTTCGCCGTCCGCGGCGGCATCCTCGACCTCTTCTCGCCGACGGCAGATCACCCGGTCCGCGTGGAATTCTGGGGCGACGAGATCACCGAGCTCCGCGCGTTCGCGGTCTCCGATCAGCGTTCGTTGCCCGATCACGAGGTCGATCTCGTCATCGCTCCGCCGTGCCGCGAACTGCTGCTCACCCAGGAGGTCCGCGACCGCGCCGCAGTCCTCGCAGCCGACAACGCCGGCGACACCGCGTTGGTGGAGATGCTCGACAAGCTGTCCGCAGGCGTCCCGGTGGAGGGCATGGAGGCGCTGCTGCCGCTGCTGCAACCGGGTGAGTTGCAGTTGCTCGCGGACACCCTCCCCGCGGGAACACACGTATTGCTCTGCGATCCCGAGCGAATCCGAACGCGCGCAACAGATCTGGTCCGCACCGGGCAGGAGTTCCTCGAAGCATCCTGGACGGCGGCGTCGATCGGAGGAGCTGCGCCGCTCGATACCTCCACTCTCGATACGTCCAGCCTCGAAGGTGCGTCTCTCGATCTCGGTGCCTCGGCCTACCGTTCACTTCGACAGGTTCGCGAATCGGCGCAGGTGCACGGTCGTCCGTGGTGGACCATCAGTCCGTTGGCATCCGGCAACGGTGAAGAAGTCGAACTCGCCGTCGATTCGGTCCCGGAGGTGCGGGGATCCGAGGAGGCGCTGACGGCCCTGTTCGCAACGTTGCGGGCGCACATCGCCACCGGTGGTCGTGCGGTCATCTCCGTCGCGGGTGCAGGTACCGCCTCCCGCATCATCGAACGCCTCGCCGAGGCCGAAGTGCCTGCGGCACATCTCGATTCCGGTGCGGTCCCCGTCGCCGACGTCGTGAACGTCCTGTGCGGATCGTTGCACGACGGCCTGGTCTTTCCCGATGCGAAACTCGTGGTCGTCACCGAGAGCGATCTGACCGGCAACCGCGTGGCCGCAGCGGGCGAGGGGCGCAAGCTCCCGGCGAAGCGTCGTAACCAGGTCGATCCGCTCGCCCTCGTCGCCGGCGACAGCGTCGTGCACGATCAGCACGGCATCGGTCGATTCGTCGAGATGGTCGAACGCACCATCGGCGGCGCCCGACGCGAATACCTCGTGGTCGAATACGCACCGAGCAAGCGGGGCCATCCAGGCGACCGACTCTTCGTCCCGATGGACTCGCTCGATCAGCTCTCGCGTTACGTCGGCGGCGAGCTGCCGGCTCTGAGCAAGCTCGGCGGGTCCGATTGGGCCAACACCAAACGCAAGGCGCGCAAGGCAGTTCGCGAGATCGCCGGCGAACTCGTGCAGCTGTACGCCGCTCGTCAGGCAGCGCCCGGGCACGCTTTCGGGCCCGACACCCCGTGGCAACTCGAAATGGAAGATGCGTTCGGGTTCACCGAGACCGTCGACCAGATGACCGCCATCACCGACGTCAAGGCCGACATGGAGAAGGCGGTGCCGATGGACCGCGTCATCCTCGGTGACGTCGGCTACGGCAAGACCGAGATCGCGGTTCGCGCCGCGTTCAAGGCGGTGCAGGACGGCAAGCAGGTGGCCGTGCTGGTTCCGACCACGCTTCTGGCACAACAACATCTGCAGACCTTCACCGCTCGGATGGCGTCGTTCCCGGTGACGGTGAAGGGGCTCTCCCGCTTCACTCACGGCTCCGAATCCAAAGAGGTCATGGCCGGGTTGGCCGACGGAACGGTCGACATCGTCGTCGGTACGCACCGCTTGCTGCAGACCGGTGTGGCCTGGAAGGACCTCGGTCTGGTCATCGTCGACGAGGAGCAGCGCTTCGGCGTCGAGCACAAGGAGCACATCAAGTCGCTCCGAACCCACGTAGACGTGCTGACGATGTCTGCAACGCCGATTCCGCGAACACTCGAGATGAGCCTGGCCGGAATCCGGGAGATGTCGACCATCCTCACTCCGCCGGAGGAGCGGCACCCGGTGCTTACGTACGTGGGTGCGTACAACGACAAGCAGGTGGCCGCGGCCATCAGGCGTGAGCTGCTGCGCGACGGCCAGGTGTTCTTCGTGCACAACCGAGTCAGCTCGATCGACAAGGCCGCCAAGAAGATTCGTGATCTGGTGCCCGAGGCGCGGGTGGCGACGGCGCACGGTCAGATGAACGAGGAAACACTCGAACGCACCGTGCAGGGCTTCTGGCAGCGCGAGACCGACGTGCTGGTGTGTACCACCATCATCGAGACCGGTCTCGACATCTCCAATGCCAACACGCTGATCGTCGAGCGATCCGATTCACTGGGCCTCTCTCAGTTGCACCAGCTGCGAGGCCGAGTGGGCCGTAGTCGCGAGCGCGGTTACGCATATTTCCTGTATCCGCCGGAGAAGCCGCTCACCGAAACCGCATACGACCGGCTGGCGACCATCTCGCAGAACTCCGATCTCGGTGCCGGTATGGCCGTGGCGATGAAGGACCTCGAAATCCGTGGTGCCGGAAACGTTCTGGGCGCGGAGCAGTCCGGTCACGTCGCAGGCGTCGGCTTCGACCTGTACGTGCGGCTCGTCGGTGAAGCGGTCGAGGCGTACCGCGCGGCCGCCGACGGCAAGCCCATCACCACCGACGAGGCACCCAAGGAAGTGCGCATCGACCTGCCCGTCGACGCCAACATCCCACCCGACTACGTCACCAGCGATCGATTGCGGCTCGAGGGCTATCGAAAGCTCGCTGCGGCAGCCGATTCCGAGGGCATCGACGCCGTCATCGACGAACTCGTCGACCGGTACGGTCCGCTGCCCGAGGAGGTCGGCCGCCTGGTCTCCATCGCCAAGCTGCGCCTGATCGCCAAGGAATACGGTCTGACCGATGTCAATGTCGCCGGAACGCAGGTGAAGCTGGCCCCCATGGATCTGCCCGATTCCAAGCAGATCCGCCTCAAGCGGCTCTACCCGAGTGCTGCGTACCGGGCCACCACCGGTGTGGTGCAGTTGCCGCTGCCGCGCGTCGAGGGCGGCGGCGTGGGGGCGGCGCGCGTACGCGACGTCGAATTGGTCCAGTTCATCGCCGATCTCATCCTATCCTTGGACGGGAAACCATCTCGGTCGGTGTTGCTGGAGCAAACAGTGGGGGTGTAGCGGTGACGGTAGTTCTGCTCGACCCGGTCCGTCCCACGCAGGTCCCGGTGGACGCCGTCGAATTTCTGGGCGAGCCCGTGCAATTCACCGAGGAAGTGCCGGTGCGAGTGCGGTGGCTGTTCTCCGGAACCGCTGCGCCCGACGCCGTCGACGCTGTTCTGGTGAGCACCGACCCGGCCAACCCCGACGTTCAGGAACGGATCGGGCTCGGCGAACGCATCATCGCCGCCGAGAAGCTCCCCGGTGACGACCTCATCGCGGCGGTCCGGTTGATGGATCGGCTGCGCACACTCGGCGGCTGGGAAGCGCAGCAGACCCACGAGTCGTTGCGCGGGTACCTGCTGGAAGAAACGTACGAGCTGCTCGACGCCATCGCAGCGGGCAACTTGGTGGACCTGCGCGAAGAACTCGGAGACCTGTTGCTGCAGGTGCTCTTTCATTCCAGAATTGCTCAGGATGCTGCCGAGAACGCATTCGACGTCGACGACGTCGCTGCGGGACTCGTCGCCAAACTCACCCACCGCAGCCCGCACCTCGGTCGAACGAGCAACGGCCCCATCGACATCGCCGAGCAGGAGCGAGCCTGGGAAGAGCAGAAGGCATCGGAGAAGGCGCGCGGATCCTGCGTCGACGGAATCGCACTGTCTCAGCCGTCATTGGCACTGGCACAAAAGGTGATCGGCCGCGCCACCAAGGCAGGCCTGCCCGACGAACTGATTCCCGACGGCCTTCGCGTCGTACACATCGGAGTCGATCACTCGCACGGCGGAGACAGTGCCGAGGACCTGCTTCGGCGTCGGGTATTGGATTTTGCATCCCTGATCCGCAACGCCGAAGCCTCGGCCCGCAACGCCGGCATCGCGCCCGGGGAGATGTCTGCACTCGACTGGATCGAGCACTGGGGTCTGCGGGGCTGAGGGTTCCCATCCACCCCTCGTACCTCGATCCGGACCTGCTACCTGCGCCAGAACAAATGATGCGTGACGCCGCTGCTGCTGGGGATCACCTCGTGTTCGAATCTGTCGTTCAATTCGTCGGGTGAATCCCACAGCTTCAGGCCCGAGCCGAATTCGATGGGCGAGACGGCGATGTGCAGGGTGTCGACGAGGTCGGCGTCGAGGAATTCTCGGATGCTGGTGACGCCACCGCCGAGCCGCACGTCCTTACCGCCCGCGGCCTCCTTTGCCTGCTTCAGAACCTCGGCGGGCTCGCCGTCGACGAAGTGGAACGTGGTGTCGGACAGTGTGATCGATGGTCGCGCGTGGTGGGTGAGGACGAAGACGGGGGTGTGGAACGGCGGTTCGTCACCCCACCAGCCCTGCCATTCGTGGTCGGCCCACGGTCCGCGTTGGGGTCCGAACTTGTTCCGGCCCATGATCTCGGCACCGATGTTGTTGGCGAAGTCGCGGGCGAGGTAATCGTCGAGTCCGCGACTGCCGCCCGAACCGGCGTTTCCAGGAAAGCTGGCGGTGGCGAAGTACCACCTCATCAGTGCCAGATGGTCGAGACCGAACGGGTTCTCGAAGCTTTGGTCCGGCCCCGCAGCAATTCCGTCGCTCGAAATGGTGAAGTTCTGTACCCGAACCAGCTGTCCCATGTGTGCTCCCGAAGTCGATGACGATGATGTACGACGTATGGACCGAGCCGACCGTACTAACTCACCGCCCGCCTGTGTCAATGGACCCTTGCAGCGGTCAGACGTGTGCAATGCGCCATCGACGCAGGCCGGGGTCGTGCGTGAATGGACCATTGCAGTGCACTGGACCCCGTAGGTTGGACCGTTAATTGAGATCCTAGGCCGCGAGGGCCTGGGCTCGGTATCGCACCGGGCTCAGGCCGTCGAGACGTAGCGAGATGCGGTCGTTGTTGAACCAGCCGATGTAGTCCTCGATCGCGGTGTGCAAGGTGGCGAGGTCGGGGTATCGGACGTGATGAAACATCTCCTCTTTGAGGTGACCGAAGAAGTTCTCGATGATCGCATTGTCGTAGCAGTTCGCTTTGCGGGACATCGACTGGATCGCTCCTGCATCGGCCAGCAACCGACGCCACGAGGAGTGCTGATAGTGAAATCCCTGATCGGAGTGCACAATTGGACACTCCTGTTCACCGAGCCCACTGAGAGCATCGCGCAGGGAACGGTTGGTGAACTCCGTCGTCGGAGACCGACCGATCGAATACGAGATGATCTGACGATCGAACAAGTCCATCACCGGAGACAAGTACAACTTCGCATCCCCGACCCGGAATTCGGTGACATCGGTGACCCACTTCTGATTCGGGGCCTCCGCCGAGAACTGACGATCGAGGATGTTCGCCGCGGCCGCCCCGACCTGCCCCTGATACGAGAGATACCGTCGACGGCGACGCACAGGGCACGCCAACCCAAGTTCGCGCATCACCGCCAGCACCGTCTTCTTCGCCACCCGCCACCCCGCCTCGACGAGCACCCGGTGCACACGACGATGCCCGTAGCGTCGGTGGTTGTCCTCGAACGCGCTGGTCACCGCAGCTTTCAACGCTGCCTTCGGGTCAGGTCGACGCAACTGCGCCTGACGGTAGAAAAACGTCGAGCGAGCCAAGCCGGCAACCTCGAGCAGCACATCGAGACGGTACTGAGCCTCGAGGGCGATGACGGCGAGAACCTTCACCGTCGTCCCTGTTCCCTCAAGGCCCGCAATTTTCCCAGGTACGCCACCTGCGTGCGTAGCCGCTCGTTCTCCTCACGCAACCTGTCGAGCTCACTGACCTCGCCGGGATCAGAACTCGACGATGGTCGACGTCCCGCCCGTTTCGGGCGTAGCGCCTCGTCGCCGTCGCGGCGATATCCGCGCACCCACGGATCGATGATTCTCGCCGACGACAGTCCGTACTCGCGGGCGAGCTCGATCTTGTTCTCCCCAGCCAGAACCCGTTGCACCACAGCAAGTTTGAACTCGAACGAGAAAGGCTGTCGATCCGGTTTCTCCACCAACGCATTCCTCCCTCGAACCCGCCACCGGTCGTAGAGGGCAACCACAGCATTCGTCCCGCCACCGACCTTCACAGCAGCCGAGACAGCACCCACGCCCTCCTCGAACAACGCTACCGCCGCGACCCGCTGATCCTCGGTAAGTGAACTCCGTACACGCATACACACGCTCCCCAGTAGTCGGAACTGAATTCCTCAGTCCAACTTCCGGGGAGCGGTGCACAGCGGCCAGACGCATGCAAGGGTCCATTGACGCCGACGCGGGGACCGGTCTACTCGAACAGCGTCGAACCCCAGTAGTCCGATTCTCCGACGCCGGGAGGGCAGGCGAATACCGCAGAACCCACGTGTTGGATGTATTCGTTCAATGCGTCCTTGCGGGAGAGGGCCAGTTGCATCGGGACGAATTGGGTCAGTGGGTCGCGGCAGTAGGCGATGAAGAACAGTCCGGCGTCGAGGTGGCCGAAGCCGTCGGATCCGTCGGTGAAGTTGTATCCCCGACGCAGCAGCTGGACGCCGCCCAGGTTTTCCTTGGACGCCAGGCGCACGTGGGCGGTCTTGTCGATGAAGGTGCCCTCGGGCCCCTGGGATTCGAAGTCGAGTGCGTCGAATTCGTCCTTCTGACCCAGCGGTGCGCCGGTTCCCTTGCTGCGCCCGATCACTCGTTCTTGTTCCTTGAGCGTGGTGCGGTCCCAGGATTCGATGAGCATGCGGATGCGTCGGGCCACGAGGTAGGAGCCGCCTGCCATCCATTTCTGATCGTCCTCGGGGGCAACCCACACGTTCTCGTCGAGCAGCGTCGGGTCCTCGGCCTTGAGGTTGGCGGTTCCGTCCTTGAAGCCGAACAGGTTTCGCGGGGTGGCCTGGGTGGTCGAGGTGGACGAGGTGCGACCGAAGCCGAGTTGCGACCACTTCACCGACACCGTGCCGAAGCCGACGCGGGCGAGGTTGCGGATCGCGTGGACGGCCACCTGCGGGTCGTCGGCGCAGGCCTGGATGCACAGGTCACCGCCGGAGCGGCGGGGGTCGAGATTGTCGGCCGGAAAGTGCTGCAGATCGGCAAGTGACGCAGGTCTTTTCGAGGCCAGGTCGAATCGGTCGAACAGAGAAGGCCCGAATCCGATCGTCAACGTCAGCGATGACGCGGTCAGGCCGAGGGCCTCGCCGGTATCCGCGGGAGGGTTGTACTGGCCACCGTCGACAGCACCGCCGTCGAAGGTTTCCTCGCCCTTGGTGAGGCGTTCGGCCATCAGGGTCCACTTCTTCAGCAGCGCAACGAAGTCGTCGCGGGAGTCGGTGGTGATGTCGAACGCGACGAAGTGCATGCGATCCTGCGCCGGGGTGACGATGCCGGCCTGGTGGTCTCCACGAAATTCGACGACATCCGATGCGGGCACCTCGGCACCGGAGGCCGTCGCATGTCCGGCGATGGCCCCGACTCCGACGAGCGCAGCACCGGTCCCGACGGCGCCGAAGAGGCGCCGCCGGGAGAACTGTCCGGTCTTATTGTCCGGCAACGACACCCTGCACCTGGCTCACTTCGGCGGACAATGCGTCGATCTTGTTGGACAGTTCCTGACGCTGCGGTTCGGTCACGGTGTCGTAGAAGACGAAACCATCGCCGCTGCGGTACTTGGCGAGTTCGGCATCGAGTTCGGCGAAGCGCGCGTCGATGGCGGTACCGAGTTCGGCGTTGCGCTCGTCGAGGATGGGACGAACGGCGGCGATGGCGGCCTGCGAGCCGTCGACGTTGGCCTGGAAGTCCCACAGGTCGGTGTGCGAGAAGAAGTCCTCTTCACCGCTGATCTTGGTTTTGGCAACTTCGTCGAGCAGTCCCTGTGCGCCACCGGCGACCTGAATGGGGTCGATGGTGAAGTCGTCGGCCTTGATCTTGTCGGCGAGTTCGGTGATGTCGGCCTCGAGTTGATCGGCCATTGCGTTGGTGTCGGGCTGCAGGCCCTGCGACCACAGGTCCTTTTCGATGCGGTGGAAGCCGGTCCATTCGGCTCCGGGCTCCACGTCCGGTTCACGCAGGTCGATGCGTGGGTCGAGGTCGTCGGGGAAGCTCTCGGCCACGGGCTCGATGCGCTCGTAGTAGCTACGCGCAATGGGGAACTGGGCCTTGGCTGCGTCGACGTCGCCGCTCTTGACGGCGGTGACGAACGATGCCGTGGTGTCCTGCAACGCGTCGATCTGGCTGACGACGTAGCGCTTGTAGCCGGCGGCGGCCTCGGTGAGGAGGCCGTTCTCGTCGGCGGTGCGGACCGAGTCGCCGGAGACGACGTAATCGGCGCGGATACCGTCGCCCACCATGCCTGCCTTGCAGGCGGTTTGGTAGGTGCCGGGGTCGGGAAGGGCGACGATGAGCTGACGCGTCAGGCCGGGTCCGATGTTCTCGACCTCACCCATGACGCGGTCACCCTCGCCGTAGACGTAGAACTCGGTGACCTTGCTGCCGTTGTTGGTGATCTGGAAGGTCGAGTTGCCGGTGGTGCCCTCGGATGCGCTCACATCGCAGGAGGAGTCCGTCGCGGTGACGGTGATATCGCCCGACGCGGCCTCGGCGGAGGACTTCTCGGTGCATCCGGCCAGAGCCATCGGCAGAACCGCAACGGCGGCCAGAGCGTAGGTGGTACGACGCATGGTGGTGGTGCCTTTCAGGAGGATTGCAGAGCTGGCTCGGGAGTCGCGGGAACGCGAACCGGGCGGAGGAAGAGGTAGAGGACGACCACGATGTAGAGGACCCACGCGATCGCTTGGAACACAGTGGGTTCGGGCCGGAAGTTGAAGATGCCGGCGAGCACGGTGCCGTACCAGCTCGAGGCGTCGAAGTGTGCGCTGATGTCGAAGGCGACTGCGCTGCCGCCGGGCAGAATGCCGCCGATCTGCAGTGCGCGGATGCCGTAGGCGAGGATTCCGGCGGCGACCACGATCAGGAAGATGCCGGTGTATTTGAAGAACACGGCGAAGTTGATGCGGACGGCACCGAAGTACAGGAACACCGTCAGCACGGCGGCGACGACGATGCCGAGCAGAAGTCCGAGCAGTGGCCACAGGCTGCCGTTGGTGTTCTCGGCGTAGCCGACCATGAGCAATGCGGTTTCGACGCCTTCGCGCCCGATGGCGAAGAAGGACAGCGTGAGTACTGCGGCGGGGCCGACGGTGAGTGCTTTCTCCATGTTCGCCCGCAGTTCGCCGGAGATGTTCTTGGCGGCGGTGCGCATCCACAGCACCATCGCGGTCACGATGACGACGGCCACGAGCGAGGCGGCTCCGGCGATTATTTCGGCGGTCAGTCCGGTGACGGTGGAGGTGCCGTAGTGGATCACGAAGAAGATGGCGGCGACCATGGCGACGGCCAGGCCGACTCCGAGCCAGACCCACTTGAGCGCGTCGCGTCGTTCGGCTTTGACGAGGAACGCGACGAGGATCATCACGACGATGCCGGTCTCGAGCCCTTCGCGCAGGCCGATCAAGCCACTACCGAACATCTGGGTGGCGATCGACGGCGCTGAACCGGCGGCGAGAACGACTGTGGACACGGGTGATGCTCCTGTGATGCGTCGAACATTGGTACGCCTTCCCTCGCAAAGGGTAGGCGACCCTCATGACTGAAGGCTGACCAGAACATACACCCTGCAACCCAACCCGAACACGCGTTGACCAGGGGTTATCTCGGCCTTTAGTTTTCTATTACCTTGCGTGTGCAGGATGGAGTGGTGATCTCCCGTATCTGCGTGCTCGCCACAGCGTCGCTCCTTCTTGCATTGACGGCGTGCGGCACCGGCGAACCGAAACGCGAGATTCCCGAGGGCATCCCGCCCGGACCCGGCACGGACGTACCGGCCATCGACTTCAACGCGCCCGGACGCACGGCCGACTTGTTGCTCGCGTGGGCCGAACCCCAGACCGACGCGTTGGGCATCTCGGTGACCGCCCTGGCGTCGTACGGGCACGCTGCGGCGATCATGACCGAGACGGACGCCGACTGCGGAATCGCGTGGACGACACTCGCCGGCATCGGCTACATCGAGAGTCGCCACGGCACGTACCAGGGCTCGTCGGTGGCACCCGACGGTCTCGTCGCACCGCCGATTCGCGGAATCCCGCTCGACGGCGGACCGGGCGTCGCCGAGATTCCGGACACCGACGGCGGCGTCATGGACGGCGACACCGAGTTCGATCGGGCCATGGGCCCCATGCAGTTCATTCCCGAGACCTGGAAGAAGTGGGGCGTCGACGCCAACGGTGACGGCGTCGCAGATCCGGACAACATCGACGACGCCGCGCTGACGGCGGCGCGTTACCTCTGCGCCCGCGGCGGTGATCTGCGGACGGCGCAGGGCTGGGAGAGCGCGCTGATGGCGTACAACCTGTCGGGTCAGTATCTGCGGGACGTGCGCGATCGAGCGGCCGCGTACTCGGTGGGCACCAGGCCGTAGATCTCCGTGCATCGCGGGAGGCACCGGGAAGCGGCTAGTCTTGCACCCGGCACAGTCCGCCGGTCCCCGTTACTAGGAGAAGCATTCGTGGCCATCATTGAGCAGGTCGGAGCTCGCGAGATCCTCGATTCCCGTGGCAACCCCACGGTTGAGGTCGAGGTCGCATTGGACGACGGGACGTTGACCCGTGCAGCCGTTCCCTCCGGCGCATCCACCGGTGAGCACGAGGCCGTCGAGCTTCGTGACGGCGGAGACCGCTACGGCGGCAAGGGCGTCGAGAAGGCAGTCAACGCGGTCCTCGACGAGATCGCACCGGCGGTCATCGGCCTCGACGCCATCGAGCAGCGCACCGTCGACCAGGCCCTGCTCGATCTGGACGGCACGCCCGACAAGTCTCGCCTCGGCGCGAACTCCCTGCTGGGTGTCTCGCTCGCCGTCGCCAAGGCCGCGGCCGAGTCCACCGGCCTCGAGCTTTTCCGCTACCTCGGTGGCCCGAACGCCCACATCCTGCCGGTCCCGATGATGAACATCATCAATGGTGGCGCACACGCAGACAGTGGCGTCGACGTGCAGGAATTCATGATCGCGCCGATCGGTGCGCCAACGTTCAAGGAGTCGCTGCGCTGGGGTGCCGAGGTCTACCACGCACTCAAGTCCGTACTCAAGGCCAAGGGTCTGTCCACCGGCCTCGGTGACGAGGGTGGCTTCGCTCCCGACCTCGCCGGCACCAAGGCTGCCCTCGACCTGATCCTCGAGGCCATCGGCAAGACCGGCCTCAAGCCCGGACAGGACGTCGCCCTCGCACTCGACGTGGCGGCCACCGAGTTCTACACCGCGGGCACCGGCTACGCCTTCGAGCGCGAGACCAAGTCCGCCGAGCAGATGTCGGGCTTCTACGGCGAGCTCGTCGACGCTTACCCGCTGGTCTCCATCGAGGATCCGCTCGACGAGAACGACTGGGACGGCTGGGTTGCCCTCACCGAGTCGATCGGCGACAAGGTTCAGCTCGTCGGCGACGATCTGTTCGTCACCAACCCCGAGCGTCTCGAAGACGGCATCGTCAAGGGTGCGGCCAACGCGTTGCTGGTCAAGGTCAACCAGATCGGCACGCTCACCGAGACCCTCGACGCCGTCGATCTGGCGCACCGCAACGGCTACAAGACGATGATGAGCCACCGGTCCGGCGAGACCGAGGACACCACCATCGCTGACCTGGCAGTTGCCGTCGGCAGCGGCCAGATCAAGACCGGTGCTCCGGCTCGAAGCGAGCGCGTGGCCAAGTACAACCAGTTGCTGCGTATCGAAGAAGCTCTGGGCGACGCGGCGCGTTACGCCGGCGAGTTGTCTTTCCCCCGGTTCAATTACGAGGGATAGCGAACAGGCACGTATGGCACGAAGTGGAGAGTGAATGATGGCACGGCGCGGCAGGTCCGGGACCAGTCCAGGTGGACGTGATCCCCGACCCCGCGGCCGGTCCTCCACATCGAGTCGGTCCAAGGCCGGGGGCGTCTCTCGCGAGGAGAACGCCTCCGGCCGGCAGGCCACCCCACCGGAACCCTCGGATCAGGCGCGCGACGCCGTGGTCGGCGGCAAGGCCGCGCCCCGGCGCGTCGGTGTTCGTCGACCCAAGATGCCCGAGCGGACGTTCTTCGGACTGTCCACCGGCCGCGCCGTCATCCTCGGTGTCGTGGTGTGCGCGCTGGCGTTGACGCTGGCCGTGCCGCTGCGCACGTATTTCTCGCAACGCAGTGAGCTCGAGTCCGTGTTGGCCGAGCGTCAGACCCTGCAGGACGAGGTGGACGCCCTCCAGACGCAGAAGTCGCAGCTCGACGAGCCGTCGCGCATTGCGGCCGACGCTCGTGAACGCCTGCGTTTCGTCATGCCGGGGGAGACGCCGTATCAGGTGCAGTTGCCCGGCGATTACTCGCCGAGCTCCGCGGACCTCGCCGTGGACAACACGCCGACGGGACCGTGGTTCACCGAACTGTGGAACACCGCCGTCCAGCCGCAGGGATCGAACGAACCCCCGGAGCCGACGTCCGCACCCATGCCACTCGTACAGCCAGAACCCGCACCGGCCGCGCCGGCGGTGCCAGAACCAGAAGGAGGACCGGTCGGGTGAATTCCTCGGCAGTCTCGCAGGAAGATCTCGATGCGGTCGCAGCGCAGCTCGGACGTGAACCGCGTGGCGTACTCGAGATCGCATACCGATCTCCGGACGGCAGGCCGGGTGTGGTGAAAACCGCCCCGAAGCTGCCCGACGGCACGCCTTTTCCCACTCTGTTCTATCTGACGGATCCGCGGCTGACGGCCGAGGCCAGTCGACAGGAATCGGCCGGGGTGATGCGGGAGATGACCGAGCGTCTCGGTACCGAACCCGAACTGGCCGCGGCATACTTGCGCGCACATCAGTCGTATCTGGCCGAGCGTGACGAGATCGAATCTCTCGGAACGGATTTCAGCGGCGGCGGTATGCCCGATCGCGTCAAGTGCCTGCACGTGCTCATCGCGCATTCGTTGGCCAAGGGCCCGGGCGTCAACCCGCTGGGTGACGAGTCGGTTGCGTTGGCAGCCGAGAACTCGTTGCGCGGCAAGGCAATTCCGGCCGATTGGCCGACCATCGAAGAACTACGTGCGGAGAAGCAATGACCAGGGTTGCAGCAATCGATTGCGGCACCAACTCGATCCGCCTGCTCGTCGCAGACAACAACGGTAAGTCACTCGCCGACGTCGCTCGCGAGATGCGAGTGGTACGGCTCGGGCAAGGCGTCGACGCCACCGGAGCATTCGTGCCCGAGGCGATCGAGCGCACCCGCGTGGCATTGGTCGAGTACGCGGAGATCATTCGCAAGACCGGGGCCACAGCAGTGCGGATGGTCGCCACCTCGGCCACTCGGGATGCGTCCAATCGAGAGGACTTCTTCTCGATGGTGCGTGAGGTGCTCGGCAAGGTCATCCCCGGTGCCGAGGCCGAAGTGATCAGCGGCGACGAGGAAGCACGACTGTCGTTCGCCGGTGCAGTCGGTGAACTCGACGCTGCGGCAGGGCCTTTCCTGGTGGTCGATCTGGGTGGTGGTTCCACCGAGCTCGTGCTGGGCGACGCCAAGGGTGTCAAGTCCGCGTTCTCGGCCAACATCGGCTGCGTACGCCTCACCGAACGGTTCTTGCACAGTGACCCGCCCACCGTCGACGAGATCAACGGTGCGCGTGAGTACGCGCGCGAGAAGTTGGCGGAGGCGTTCGAGGAAGTGTCGATCGGTGACGCGTCGAGCTGGGTGGGGGTGGCCGGCACGATGACCACCATCGCCGCCATCGCCAAGGAACTACCCGAGTACGACGCGGACGCTGTGCATCTTTCGCGAGTGCCGTTCGATCAGCTCTTCGAGGTGTGCGAGCGACTGATCGGCATGACACATACGCAGCGAAGCGCGTTGGGCCCCATGCACCCCGGACGGGTCGACGTCATCGGCGGTGGTGCAATCGTGTGCAGCGTACTGGCCGAGGAGTTCGAGCGACGCGGTGCCGTGAGCTCGTTGACGGTCAGTGAGCACGACATTCTCGACGGCATCGCGATGTCCATCAAGATCTGATCTGCATTTCTGCAGAGGCGGTCTGCGGCGATGTCGGTTGCATCGCTGCGTCATTCGGTGAAGCCTTACAGGTGCTGTGGCCCACGTCACGGCTCCCTTCGAGGTGAGGACCACCGATGACGTCACCCGCCGAACAGGCTGCGGCCGACCAGGCACCGGCCGAGAAAGGGCTGGCCCGCGTAGCGCAAGCGCTCGCCAAGGGGACCGAGAAGTGGTTTCCCGACGCGTACATCTTCGCTCTGGTCGGTGTGGTGGTCGTGGCTGTCGCTGCGTTCGCGAACGGGTCGTCTCCGCAGAATGTGGTCGACGCGTTCGGAAACGGTTTCTGGGACCTGACCGCCTTCACCCTGCAGATGGCGATGGTCGTTCTCACCGGCTACGTCGTGGCCACCTCTCCACCGGTCGCCAGATTGATCACACGGTTGGCGCAGGTGCCCAAGAGTTCAAGCAGCGCAGTCAGTTTCGTGGCACTGCTGTCCTGCTCGGTGTCGTTCCTGAACTGGGGTCTGAGCTTGGTGTTCGCCGGTCTGCTCGCCCGAGCCATCGCGCGGCGGGACGATCTGAGGACGGACTACCGAGCACTGGGGGCTGCGGCGTTCATGGGACTCGGGGCCGTGTGGGCGCTGGGAATGTCTTCCTCGGCTGCGCAGTTGCAGGCGACTGCGAGTTCGCTTCCGGCGACGCTGCTTTCGGTCACCGGTGTACTGGACTTCGGCACCACGATCTTCACGTGGCAGTCGTTGCTGATGTGCGTGATCATCATCGTTCTGACGGTCGTCATCGCGCATGTGTCCGCTCCCAAGGGGGCCGCGATCAAGACTGCCGCTGACATGGAGGTCGACCTCGACGACACCGTCGCCGAGCCTGCTCCGCGCAGCAGGCCGGGTGAGTGGCTCGAGTACAGTCGCATTCTTCCGCTCTTCGTCGGCGCAATGACCCTGGGATGGCTTGTCTCCCAACTGTTGACGCTGCCAGTGCTGTCGGTGGTGAGCAGCCTTAACGGGTACTTGTTGGTCTTCCTGATGCTCGGGTTGGTGCTGCACGGCACCCCGCGCCGCTTCCTCGATTCGGTGAGCAAGGCTGTCCCTGCGACCGCAGGCATCCTGGTGCAGTTCCCGCTGTACGCCGCGATGGCCGCCATGTTGACCAAGGCGGAGGGCCGGGGAGGCGTCACGATCTCCGAGCATCTGGCTACCTTCTTCACCGAGATCGGGTCCGGTGGAGGTTTCGCGGTGGTCATCGCGATCTATACCGTCGTACTCGGGCTCTTCGTCCCCTCGGGTGGCGGCAAGTGGCTGGTCGAAGCGCCGTACGTGATGCAGTCGGCGACGGACGTGCAGATGAACCTCGGTTGGACCGTCCAGATCTACAACGTCGCCGAGGCGTTGCCGAATCTGATCAACCCGTTCTTCATGCTGCCGCTGCTGGCCGTCCTGGGCCTGCGAGCGCGAGATCTGATCGGATTCACGTTCCTGCAGTTCATCTTCCACTTCCCGGTGGTCCTGCTGCTCGTGTGGCTTCTCGGTATGACCTTCGACTTCGTGCCGCCGGTCATCCCGGCGCAGTAGCGGCCCGATATGATCGTCACCGCTGGAGCGCGACTCCAGCGGTGGCCCCTATAGCCCAATTGGCAGAGGCAGCGGACTTAAAATCCGCACAGTGTCGGTTCGAGTCCGACTGGGGGCACAGAAAAGCTGCAGGTCAGGATCGGTGTCGAACGTGCGTGGACGTTCGAACACTGGTGAGAGTGACACATATTGACACATCTCAGAATAACTGTGTGTCCCGGACGCTGCCGGATCTACATGTTGCCACCTGGACGATACGACCAACGAGGCCGCTCCGATCCCGGTCTCACGTGACTTGTCGGTCGGGTGATGTCTAATGAGGTGATGGGCCCACATGTAGACGTAGATCAACGCTCCGCATCAGTGGTGCCGAGGCAAGAAGACATCGCTGACTGGGCGTCAGGCCGCAGGATCTTTGTTTCCAGCTTGATTACCGACATGCTGGATGAGCGTGCAGCGTCGAGGTCCGCGATCGCAGAAATCGGCGCGGATCCGGTGATGTTCGAGTACGAGCTCGGAGCACAGGACGTCAGTGCCGATGAGGCGTATCTGGCGGGTGTTCGGGGGTCTGATGTCTACGTTGGTCTTTGGGGCTCGCGATACGGAGTCCGGATGTCCGATGGGTACTCAGCAACCCACGCCGAGTTTCTGGAGGCAGAGAAACAGGGGTTGAGGCTGTGTCTGTTCGTAGGTGATGCCAACTCCGCCGACATCGATGGGCCGCAGCGAGACCTTATTGCAGGTGCCCGAAATCTCTATACCACCAGCACATGGCATACAATTAACGATCTTCAAGAACGCATTCGTACGCGGTTGGTGGCTCTGGCAGCTGAGGACCTCGCACCGTGGGTCAGGTTGGGACCGTTGTTCTTCAGAGCAACGGATATTTCCGGCGACGGTACGAAATTGCTTATCAGAGCCCAAGTCCGTTCCGCTTCAGTTCATGCGGAACTTGGTCAGCTGCGGGACGCTCGAACGCAAATTGTGTTTGCCTCGACTGCAGAGTCCAAAGTCGTAAGGATAGATCGGTTGTCCTCGACGATGCGCTCAACAAATGTCCACGACGAAACTATTGAATTATCTGTTGTATCGCAGGGACAGTCGGCATCGGCAGTATTCCGTGGCGGTTCGATGAACGGTGTCCCTGCTGAAGAGGTTCAGAAGAAATCGCTGGGAGCCGGGTTGTTCGGCGAGCCTGCAAGCGGCGATTCTTTCTTGCCCTGGGGCGAGCCGGTCGATCCTCTCGAACTGGTACGTGGACTTGGGCTTGACGACTCGGTCCTCCGGCCGATCGTGTCCTTGCTGATTACGCAACACCTGTTCGAGTCGGGCTCTGCTGCCGTGGTGGACGCTGTCGTTCTTGGTCCGTCTGTAGTCGGAAAACGACGACTAAAGGTCACCTGGACGCCTCGTAGGATCTACGACAACGTTCCCGCACCTTCGAAGGTTACTATCGAAGGAATATTGAGTGGCGTCTGAGCGAGATGTGTTGCGCCCGTGCGCTAGGTGGACTTCCTACGCTTCTGCAACGGGTCGAAGCTGTTTGCAGCCTCCAACAAAGCATCTTCCTGCGAATGTGCGTAGACGCTCAGGGTGAATGCTGCGGATGCATGGCCCAACCACGCCGCGATGACAGCGATCGGCACACCCTGCAGATGCATAAGAGTCGCGCAAGTATGTCGGGCGTCGTGCAGACGGACGGACTTCAGGCCCGCTGCTTTAAGGACCTTCTTCCAGCGAAAGGTCAGGAGGTTCGGATGCACGGCCTCACCCGATGGAAGGCGAACTACGTATATCGAGTCGGTGTAGTCGACGCCCAGCGAGAGTTTGTCCTCCGCCTGCTGAGCTTTCGCGGCTTTCAGCGCTGCGGCCAGAGGTTTCGGGAGCGGGAGTCGTCGCTTGGAGCGACGACTCTTCGGTGTGCCTTCGACTATGCGAGAGCCGACTGCAACTCTGCTGTTCGCAATAGAGACGGTGTTCTTCTTGAAGTCGACGTCGGACCAGCGAAGGCCTGCAATCTCACCGCGTCTCAACCCGGAAAGCGCAAGATGCCAAGCGTGAGCCATTGGATCTCTGTCGACATACTTCAGTAGGCGTTTCGCCTCTACCTGCGACAGCGTTTCCATTTCGGCTGCCTCGGTCGGCAATCGATCGACCATCGCGGCGACGTTTCGGATTATGCTGCCCTGCTTGAGTTGATCGTCGAGGATCGCCGTCAGCAAGCTCAGCATGTAATTGACCGTGCGTGCGGACCAGGGCTTTCGAGCTCGACCGTTCGGCAAGGCAAGGCCACCCGCTCGGAGTTTTTTGACCAGGCTGTCGATGTCAGTCTTGGTCAGCTTCTGTACGGGGATGCCGCCAATCTCGGACATCACGGGCTGCAGGTTGACCCTATGTCCCCGAAGTGACGACTCTTTGAGCTTGTGTTTCGAATCCAGCCACCGCTTGTCCGTGGCCATGAAAAAGTACCCACTGGTGGCCAGGTCGAGGTCCCCACTGGTGGCCAACTGAAAGTCCCCACCCCGTGTTCGTCGTGTCGATCAGGAACTTCTGGCCCGAGCGGTGACGGTGA